>Ga0206908_1034_pt1 | contig 27090 bp, 23 predicted proteins | sample Alteio_BWOrgHeat_78_FD_152979 | JGI IMG/M metagenome (GOLD analysis project Ga0206908, IMG submission 152979) | Enriched cells from forest soil in Barre Woods Harvard Forest LTER site, Petersham, Massachusetts, United States -... | ecosystem: Environmental > Terrestrial > Soil > Temperate forest >... | reverse complement strand
CCACGCCGAGTTCGTCCAGACCGGCGCGGCGCACATGGACAAGCCCGCCCCCTACGCCGTCATCGTCGACCGCATCTCCCACGACATCCCCTTCTACCGCGCCTACCTCAAGCACGCGGCTCTCAACGGCACCCTCATCATCAACAACCCGTTCTGGTGGTCGGCCGACGACAAGTTCTTCAACTATTCGCTCGCCCAGAAGCTCGGCGTGGCCGTCCCGCCCACCGTCATCCTGCCGCACAAAAAGCACCCTGAAGGCACCACTGACCGCTCCATGCGCAACCTCGAGTACCCCCTCGACTGGGACTCCGTCTTCGCCTACGTCGGCGAGCACGGCTTCATGAAGCCCGTCGACGGCGGCGGCTGGCGCGACGTCCACCACATCCACAATCGCGACGAGTTCTTTGCGGCTTACGACCAGTCGCACGACCTCTGCATGATGTATCAGAAAGCCGTCGACTTCGACGAGTACTTCCGCTGCTACGTCGTCGGCCAGAAGAACGTCCACATCATGCCCTACGATCCGCGCCGGCCGCACCACGAGCGCTACGTCCAGAACCCGCCCGCGTACGACACGAAACTCCTCAAGCGCGTCGAGCAGGACGCCCTCAAGCTCTGCCGCGCCCTCGGATACGACCTCAACACCGTCGAGTTCGCCGTCGAAAACGGCATTCCCTACGCCATCGACTTCATGAACCCCGCGCCCGACGCCGACCTTCACTCCGTCGGCCAGGCCAACTTCGGCTGGATCATCCGCGAAGTCGCCGACCTCGCCATCGCCAAGGCAAAGCAAGCCCCCCAGCACCTCGACCTCAACTGGTCCTCGTTCCTCAAAATGCAGCCCGCAGCCGCAAAGAAGAAAGCGCCCGCAAAGAAGCCCGCGGCGAAGAAACCTGTTGCGAAGAAGAAAGCGTCGCCGGAGCCTATTGATGCGGAAGTAAGCTCTTAATAGGGTTGCGCCTGTCAGACTGCCGGGGTGCCCATGTCCGCTTCTGGGAGAAGCGGATAAGCCAATGAATTATCAATGTATATTGCAGGTGAGGAATATCGCATGGATGGATGGTGGTCTCGGTCGTATTGCGCCCGTGCGGCTCGCAGCTTCAACTTGATGCCCCGGCCTTACAAGGCCTTGGACTTGAGTGAAATGCTCATTCCCGCATCGATGACTTGGTCGTTCTGTGTTTTGGGCTCCGCGTTCACGCATCCCAGGGCGATGTGGTTTTACGGAGCCTGCCTCTTTTTTCTCTGGTGTCCTTGCGCGGTACGGTTGCTCCAGTTGGTTAAAGGTGAGCAAGCGCTCCGAAAAGGAGTCAGGCCGACGTCAGAGGTGAAACATTGGAATCCCAAGAAGCAGAAGGACGATCTCGCGGCGACGGCCATTCTTTTCGGTCTCGTGCTTGTCGTGTTCTTAACGCTCATTTTGAGCGCCCCTAAGCGAAGTGCTTACGATTTTGCGATGCCGTGTGTTTTTCTTGGCCTTCTCTGGAAACAGGTGATCAGCAACTTCAGGAATCGTTTCCTCTCGGCCAGTTTGACTTACGCGACATAATCCGACGCCGCCATGGACCAGCTCTACTTCGAACGCAGCAAGCGCCAACTCCTCCGCTCGGCCCTCCGCCCCAACGAGCAGCGCGACCTCGCCTTCCGCCGCATGGTCCTCTCCATCCCCGCAGGCAAGGTCAGCACCTACGGCGCCGTCGCCACCGCAGCCGGATACCCGCGCTATCACCGCGCCGTCGCCCGCCTGCTCCGCACCGACCCGCCCGACACCCTCCCCTGGCATCGCGTCCTCGGTGCCGGCGGCGAAATCAAGCTCCGCGGCCCCGCCGCCCACGAGCAGCACGCCCGCCTCAAACTTGAAGGCGTCGAGTTCGTCTCCGGCCGCGTCGCTCCCCGCGTCGATATGGCCCGCTTCGAGCACACGCTCAAGCCGTGGGAAGTCTACCGAGCATAACCCCGAAGTTCGCTAATCGCCCGCAACGGTACCAGGTCCGACCATTACTGAAATTCTGTATCGCGCGCACCAGAATCCCTGTAGCATTCCCGCGTGAAGCCACCCCGCATCCACACCTCTGCTCAGCTCAGTTCCCCCACGCCATGGTTCATCGTCGCCTGTGTCGCGCTCGTCGTTGCGGTGGGCTTCGGCGTGTTCACCGCGCGGTTCGTCAGCCACAGCGTCGTCGTCGCCGGCACCATCACCGGCCTCAGCGAATCCAGCGGCGACAACGGCACCACCTTCGCCCCGGAATACTCCTTCACCACGCAGGAAGGCCGCGCCTATGAGGGCCTTTCCAACTCCGGAAGCAATCCGCCAAAGTACAGCGTCGGCCAGGCCATCCGCGTCCGCTATGATCCGGCCGCCCCCAGCCACAACCGCATCGAGAGCTTCGGCAACCTCTGGGGATTCCCCATATCCGTCCTCCTCTCCAGCCTCTTCTTCGCCGTCCTGGGCTTCGTCATGCGCGCCGCCCAGCGCCGCAAATCGCAACCCGCGGCCGCATCCGCATAAGAGCGATCACTGATCACTGACCACACGATCACTAACCACTAACCACTCGATCCTCACTTCCGCTTCTGTACAATACCCGCAAGCTGTCCCCGAGGTGCCCCCGCATGCGGCCGTCCTTCTCGCTTGGAATCGAGGAAGAGTACCAGACCGTCGACCCTGTCACGGGCGATCTTCGCTCCCACATCGAAACCGAGATGCTCGCCACCGGCAAGCTGCGCCTTGAAGAGCGCGTCAAGGCCGAGATGCACACCTCTGTCGTCGAAGTCGGCACCCGCATCTGCCGCAACATCGACGAGGCCCGCGAAGACATCTACGACCTGCGCCGCCAGATGATCAAGCTCGCCGACGAGCACGGCCTCAAGCTCGTCGCCGGAGCCACCCATCCGTTCGCCGACTGGCGCACCCAGCAGATCTACCCCGACCCGCGCTACCACCAGGTCGTCAAAGACCTGCAACTTGTCGCGCGCGCCAACCTCATCTTTGGTCTGCACGTGCACGTCGGCATTGAAGACCCCGAAGTCGCCATCCGCATCATGAACTCGATGCGCTACTTCCTGCCCCATATCATGGCGCTGGCCACTAACTCGCCCTTCTGGCTCGGCCTCAACACCGGCTACAAAGGCTATCGCGCCAAAGTCTTTGAAAACTTCCCCCGCACCGGCATCCCGGACGCCTTCGCCACTTACTCCGAATTCGAAGAGTATGTAAAGCTCCTCGTCAAAACCAATTGCATCGACAACGCCAAAAAGATCTGGTGGGACATCCGCCCGCACCCGTTCTTCAACACCGTCGAAGTCCGCGCCTGCGACATCCCCCTCCGCGCCGAGGAAACCGTCGCCATCGCCGCGCTCATCCAGGCTACCGCCGCCTACCTCTGCCGCCTGCACGCCAGCAATCTCGACTTCCGCCAGTACGCCCGTCCCCTGCTGATGGAAAACAAATTCCGCGCCGTGCGCTACGGCCTCGATGGCAAGCTCATCGACTTCGGCCGCCAGGAGGAGGTGCCCCTGCGCGACCTCCTCGAGGAATATCTCATCCTCATCGACCGGGAAGTCGACGAGCTCGGCAGCCGCGACGCCATCGACGGCATCCGCAAAATCATGCAGACGGGCACCGGCGCCGACCGCCAGCTCAAAGTCTTCGAAGAAACCAATGGCGACCTCAAAGCCGTCGTCGACTACATGGCGCAGGAAACCGCCGAAGGCCTCTAACTTCCGCCCACGAGTTGCGCTACGTTCCAGGGCCTGACGCGCCCGCTGAGTCACTAACTCGGTAGCCCCGTCGTTCCCAGAAGGGACGATAATAATTCCTGCCCTTGAGCAATACTGACCATACTTAGTACTCCAATACCCGTTACAGTTACTATGTCCATAGATCGGTCCAACTGCGGTCTAAGTTACAAGAATTACCCCTGAAGATATCTTTCGAACGTCGCCGAGGATTACCTGGTCTTACAAGCAATATGAGTAGGAAGTATGTCAATGATGAAGCCTGTAAAAACAAAACAATCCAACCGGGGCCTTTTAGAAGCGATGGGTTCGCTCGCTTTTTTGATGACGGCCCTCCTCAGCGTGTCCTGTACCCAGGCATTTGGCCAGGGCACAGCACCGACGCTCGGTACGGCACAGAGCTTCGCGGTTCTGGGCGCTTCCAAAGTAACAAACACCGGTCCCACCGTTGTGACCGGCGCGCTGGGTATTGCTCCGGGCACAGCAGTGGTTGGATTTCCCCCGGGAATCGTAACCGGCGGAGCGATCCATGCTGCAGACGCCGTAGCGACCCAGGCCCAGCATGATACAACCACGGCCTACAACAGTCTGGCCGGCGAAGCCTGCAATACGAGTTATGCCGTGCCCACCGATTTGGGTGGAAAAACCCTAGTGCCCGGCGTCTATTGCTTTGCCTCTTCGGCAGGTTTGACCGGAGCCCTCACGCTCGACGCGGGCGGCAACCCTGCCGCCGTGTTTATCTTCAAGATCGGCAGTACGCTCGTTACTGCCAGCGACGCGACCGTGACATTGGTCAACGGCGCGACCCAATGCAATGTGTTCTGGAAGGTTGGCAGCTCCGCAACCCTCGGGACGCGCACGCACTTCATCGGCAGCATCCTGGCTCTTGCCAGTATTACGATGACCACCGACGCCACTCTTTCGGGCAGGGCGCTGGCACAGACCGGTGCAGTGACAATGGATACCAACACCGTATCGATTCCGACGTGCGCCGCTCCCCCGGTCAACGGGCCGCCGGTGGTTGGCAAGTCATTTACTCCGCCCACCATCCTTGCGGACGCCAATTCAAAGCTCACCATCACTCTGAGCAATCCCAACAGCACAACGGCAACCATTACTTCCGTATTCACTGACTCATTGCCCAGCGGAGTAGTTGTCTCGGGCGCAGCCGCCAACACCTGCGGCGGAGTCGTTACCGCTGCCCTTGGGGGAACCGGCGTCAGCATCACAGGCGGTTCAATCGCCGCCAACGGCGCGTGCACCATCACCGTGAATGTCACAGCGCCGGTCGCAGGTACTTACGTTAACTCCATAGCTGCCGGCGCGTTGCACACCAGCATTGGAAACAGTGTGACTCCGGCCGTCGCAACTCTCTCAGTTAGCCCGGTTACAACCCCTACGCTCGTTCCTCCCACACTGGGTAAATCGTTCAGCCCGGCCAACATCACCGTCGGCGGCATCTCTTCGCTCGTTCTAACCTTGAGCAACAGCAATCGGGTCGTCGACACCATCACGGCGCCGCTGACGGATCATTTGCCAGCCGGCATGTTAGCCAATGGAGTTACCAGCACCACCTGCGGAGGAGTCGTCACGGCTCCCAAAGGAAGCACAACCGTCACTCTCACCGGAGGTGCGATACCCGCTGCGGGCTCCTGCACCGTCACCGTGGGCGTATCGGTAGACTGTGCCTGCAGTTACTACAACTCAGTTGCCGCAGGGGCGCTGCACACCGACAACGGCAACAACGCCGCGGCCGCAGTGGCCACTCTGATTGCGGGTAAAGCTCCAACCAGCGGGCCGCCGACGGTGAGTAAGTTCTTCTATCCGGCCGCGATCAAGCCGGGAGGATCGACCACTCTCAAGATCACGCTCGCCAACCCCAATCCCGCGGCAGCGCTGTTGACGGCGGTTTTCGTCGATACCTTGCCGTCCGGCATGGTTGTAGCCGGACTCCCAACCAGTGTGCCCAGTAACACCTGCGGCGGCACGCTCACTGCCGTCAAGGGCAGTGCGATTGTCTCTCTCACCGGCGGCCACATACCGGCCTATTCAACCTGCGCGCTCACCGTGATTGTCAGCGTGGCAAAAGCCGGTACCTACACCAATTCGCTGGGGGTCGGCGTCCTCAAGACCGACAGGGGACACAATGCAACGGGGTACAACGCAGTTCTCACCGTAAGCACCTCAGCCGGCTCGGGACCCAGGCTAACTAAGTCGTTCGCACCCACTACGATCGTGAACGATGGAGTCACAACACTGACGATAACTCTGGTGAATCCTGCTGCCACGGCTGCCAAGTTGACCGCGCCGCTCATCGACTATATGCCGGCAAAAATGGTTGTCTATGGAGGTCCAACCAATTCGTGCGGTGGAACGCTAACTGCAGTCAAGGGGAGTTCCACGATAACTCTCACCGGAGGCGCCATCCCGGCAAATGGTTACTGTCAACTGACCGTCAAGGTGACGGCGCCTTGCAATAACTACTTCAACAATCTTCCCGTTGGAGTATTGAAGACCACCAATGGCATCAATCAAGAGCCCGCGGGCGCTGCGTTGACCGTGACGATAGAGTAAAGGCAGTCCCTGAAAAATTCAGCCCAGGCAAGTGTTCCCACTTCGGAGACGATCCTTCGCCGAAGTGGGAACTTTCTTTTTGAGCCGTTTGCGCCACAGGGTCGTGTTTGCCGGAGCCGCCCGGCGAGCCGCGCCTCAGTCGGTCTTCACTCCCAGCGCCGCCGCCGGCACCGTCACGCTTCCAATGCGCCCCGAGTTTACGTCCACCACAACCACGCGCAGCGAACCGACGGTTGTCTTCGGCTGCAGCGCAATCCGCTGGTCGAACGTCAACCCCTCGCTCACGGCATGCTGATACGTCGCCGGCTTCAGGTGCAGGCCCACGGTCTGCCCGGTCACGTGCGCGCGCCGGCCGGTCTCATCGCGCTGCACCAGGAAGATATCAAGCTTGCCTGACCACAACTCCTGCTTGGTGGCTGACCCGCTCGCCGCAGCCAGGCTCTGCTGCGTCAAATCCAGGTCGGTTCCTGCCACGGTCACGCGCAACGCATGGCCCACGGCATCCGTCACCGGCTGCGCGCTGATCGCGATCTCCTTGGCGTCCGTCGGCTCCCACACCGCCTGCGTGAACCGATCCTTCAGCGACGTCGGTTCCTTGTCGTACTGGTATCCGGTGCGGAAGCGCAGCGTTGCGTCGTGATGCCCCACCAGCTTCACCATAAGTCGGTGATACTGGCCATCCGCCTGCTGCGAGGGAGTGAACCCCAGCAGATACGTGGCATGGCTCTCGGCCACCACGCCGTCCAACTCGCCGATGATATTGTTCGATCTCCGGAACGTCTTGCCGCCCGTCGCCTCCGCCACCTCGCGGAACACGCCCTGGATCGGCTTCAGGTCCTGCTGCATCTGCGCCGACAGGCGCCCCGCGCGCAGATCGCGGTTCTGCCCGAACTCATTCGTGTCGCCCCCGGCCTGCATCTCGGTACCCTGCATCGCCTTCTGTATCGCCGGAGGCATCTGGTACGTCGGCGTCAGCTCCACGTTGCGGTTGCCGATACCCGGATCCGCCACGCTCGCTTCCAGCCGCGATGCATCCAGCGGATAGACGCTGGCGTGCGCGTCGTTCATCGCCTCCTGCGTGCGCAGTGCGATCGGCTCAATGTGCCGCGAATGCTTGTCCACCGATACCGACATGCGGTCCCAGTCCGCCAGCGCATTATCGCTCGTCACCCACACCACGCTCTTGTGCCCCGGCATGGGCGCAAGATGCCGCGCCACTTCCACCAGAACATCCAGGCCATTCGGCCCCGGGTTGCTCCCCATCGTCCGCAGCTTCGGATCCAGCGCCACCTGGTTCGACTGCGGATCGAGCGTGAAGTTCCCGTTCACGTTGAGCAGATCTTCCGGGCTGTGCACATACTCCATCGTCTGCCGGTTGCGGTCTTCCTGATCGCGGGCGTTCAGCAGATCCTGCGCGGACGGCATCCACTTCATCAGCCGCGCCGTCACCCGCGCGTGGTCCGTCGTCGCCTCCTCCAGCACCTGGAAGCCGTGATACCGCATCGCGTACAGCGCGACCCGCTCGTTCGGCGACAGCTTCTTCAGGAACTCCAGCATCTGATGCCGCGCGTCCACCAGGTCGTTCCATATCAGGTTCGATGGGTCCACGACGAACACTAGCGTGTTGCCTTCCCCGCCGCTGGCCGTTGCAGCCGCCTTCTTGTCATCGTGATTGGAAAACTTCTGGTCTGGAGTCGCCAGCGCCGACGCGGCCTCCGCCGCACTCTCTGAATCCGACTGGCTGAACGTGTGGACCTCCTGCTTCACCCCGTCGTCATAGATTTCGAAGTCCTCGCGCTTCAGCCCGGTGATCGGATGCCCCTTCTTGTCCAGAGCCACCACGTTCACATCCACCAGCCGGGCATTCATGTGCAGCACAAATCCGCTTGGCTCCTCCGGTGTCTGCGGTTCGGCCGCGTGCGCCGCATTGTCCGGCAGCGCGGCTCCGGTACTCGCCGAAATCTCTGACGCCTCGCCACCCACGCCCGCAACCCCGGAATCATCCGCGGCCGCCGCCGGAGCATCCGCCAGCATCTCCTCTCCCGGCTGCGCATCCGCGGCCTTCGCCGCGGGCAGCGTCGCATCGGGAGCCATCCCCGAGGCCTTCTCCTCAGCCTCGCTCAAGACCCGCGTCTCCCCGCGGAACAGGTGATAGTCCCCGAACTCCGCATGGTTCAGCAGCAGATGCGGCGGGCCCATCGCCGGCATCATCCGCCCGCTCCAGTCCTGCGCAAGGTGCACTGTCGGCGCCACGGAGATCGACACGCTCCGCATCGGGCACACATACGTCTTTCCCCCCAACTCCACCGGGGCATACTCCACCGCCAGGTCGGCCCGCGTCGTCGCATCGCCCGGCTTCAGATCCGCCTGTAACTGCAACCGGACAATCGCCCCCGTCTGCGGATCCACTGCAATCTCGCCGTGATACCCCGTCATCACCTGGAACTCTTTCGTCTCATACCCGAACTTCGAGATCGTGCAGCAATACCGTATCTGGTAGTGCGACTTCTCCGGCGTCACGCGATACCGGAACACCGCCACCGGCCCTGCCGCACCCGTTTCCCAGTGGCTCCACCCAAGCTCGTTCTGCGCCGCGTCCAGCAGCACCTGGGTCTGGATCGGCCCGAACACGCCCCACGTCCGCAGCCCCTGGTCCGGCCCGGTCGCCTTGGCCTTCACCGGCCCCGCGTCCACTTTCTCTTCGCCGTCGCGATACTCCACCACCGCCCGCGACAGCTTCACTGCGTGCACCGCTCCAAAATCCATTGGATTCTGCTCAGTCACCGGCGCCGGCGCGGTCTGAAAATGCGTCACTGTCCGAGTTGCGGAAAAATGCGGAAGCTGCCCCACCGACTGCGCCACATAACTAGCCGTCAGACCCATGATGCGGCGCTGCTCCGCCATATCCGGCGCGCCCTTGGCGGGAATCTCCCCCGCCGGCAGCGCCAGAAACGCCCCATGGTCCGCCACTCCGATCAGTGCCCGCTGCGCCTTCGGTCCCTGCAGTCCAGCCAGCGCCTTGGTCAGCCGCGCCGGCGAAAGCCGTTCCGTCAGGTCCAGCTCGGTGATCTTTGCCGCGGCATCCGCGTCCGGCAAGCTCTGCGCCTGCGACACCGCCTTCTCCAGCTCATCTGCTGTAACCCTTTGTGCCGCAAATATCGGCCCCGCCACTGCCAGACAAAGAACTGTCGCTGAGATGAAGATGGTTCTGCGCATCGCGCCGCCCCCCGGATAAATTCCACGGTGTCCCCGCGCACCAGGGAAGGGAAGAAAGGGCAATCACGCACCTCATCCCGGCAGCGCGAAGCTTTGACACGGCAATTCTATGCCCCAGTTAGCACTTTGTTGTCATTTAGTTGTAGTCCGGTGCCATGAACAAGCCCGCGGGGAGATGGCGGCCTTTTGCCTCGTCAATACCCCAGCTCCTTCACCACGCTCCGGATCCGATCCGCACTCGCCTGCAATCCCGCTTCCTCGTCCACCGTCATGGGAATCGGCAGCGGCGGCTCAATCCCGCGGGCACTCACAATCCGCGGCACGCTCAGGCACACATCGTCCATCCCCCTGAAGCCCAGCAGACGCCCGCTCACCGCCAGCACCCGCTGTTCGTCATAGAGGATCGATTCCAGAATGTTCGTCACGGCCAGCCCCACCGCATAATTCGTCGCGCCCTTGCCCTGGATCACCTGGTACGCCGCTTCCTTCACGTTGCGCACAATCTCGTCCTTGTCCACGGCGGTCAGCTTTCCGTGTCCCGGCACCGCCCACTGATTCAGAGGAATCGACCCAATCGTCGCGCTCGACCACAGCGGAATCTCCGAGTCGCCATGCTCGCCCGCAATATACGCATGCACGTTCTGCACCGCCACCCCGCAGTGCCGCGCCAGCAGATAGCGGAACCGCGAGCTGTCCAGCACCGTCCCCGACCCAATCACCCGGTTCCACTCGAACCCCGTAATCTTGATCGCCAGCTCCGTCACCACGTCCACCGGATTCGTCACCAGCAGCAGGATCGTGTTCGGCGCCACCCGCACCACTTCCGGCAGAATCTTCCTGCAGATCGCCGCATTGGCCGCCGCCAGGTCCATCCGCGTCTCGCCCGGCTTCTGCTTCGCGCCCGCCGTCATCACCACCACGTCGCAGTTGCGCAGAATCTCCACGTCATCGGCGCCGTCCACCGTGGCCTGCGGAGCGAAGAGCAGCCCATGATTCAGGTCCAGCACTTCGGCATCCACCTTCGACTTGGCGATATCGAACAGGCTGATATGCCGCGCCACCCCGCGAATCATCGCCGCGTACGCGATCGTCGCGCCCACGCTCCCCGCGCCGATAATCCCCACCTTGCGCGCAAACGTAGACCCGCGGCCCACCATCGGCCTCTCGGTGACCAAACCCGCCAGCCCCGGCAAATCGGCCAAAGCCGGCGTCGTCTTTTCGATTGTCATATTTGGGGAAGACCTCTACCGCTCAGTCTACCCAACGGCCATCATCTCTCGGTAACAAACCTCGACTCAGCGCTGGCGGGTGTTGGCGAGGGCCCGAAGGATTGTGCGAGTGTTTTTGTTCACGACCTGGCGAATGTACATGGTGATGGCGAACAGGAGGACAAGAAAGAAAAGGTCCACACGAAGAAGTGAATGCAGGAGTCCGCCCAGAGTCTCTGGCGGGAACATATGGAGATGCATCCAGATGAATGCGCCCACAGCTAAAAGAGCGAGCACGCCAACGATAATGCGGGAGGCTCGTTCGGACCTGTCGGCCGCTGCGAGGGCTTGCTGAACAAAAGCGAGTTCCGCATTAGTGTTTTCGGAGTTGGGCTGATGGGGTTCGGGGCTCATGCTGGCTTCCTTTCGGAGGTTAAGTGTTTGCGTAGCGTGGAGACTCCGTAATGGAGACGCGACTTGGCGGTGCCGATTGGAATCTCCAGGATGGCTGCGCTTTCTTCGAGTGTGAGGTCCTGCTGATAGCGGAGCAGAAGGATGGCTCGGCTCGCGGGCGATACGTGGTCGAGGAGGGACAGGAAACCCTCGTCGGATGGCTCGCCGAGGCCGGGGTCGAGGGTAGTGAGGTGTTCAGGGGGGAGGTCGTCGAGGGGATGCCATCGGCGCGCATGTTTGAGATGCGAGAAGGCAATACGCGAAGCGATCCGGAGGGTCCATGCGCGGAAGACAGCCGGCTCGCGCAGGAACGAGAGTTTGCGGCAGATCTGGAGCGAGGTCTCCTGGAGAATGTCGTCGGCGAGATCGGCCCCGGAGAGACCGGTGATATAACGGCGCAACGGCGAATAGGCGTCATGGAGAAGTTGCTCCAGTGCGCTCCGGTCGCCGGTTTGCGCGAGAAGGACCAGCAGGGTTTGGTCTACCGTCTCGGACTCCTTCGCCTGAGTTCGGGCCTGCATGATTGAGAGAGATATTGGGAGAGCTAAAAGTTCGGTTCTCTCGGATAAATAATTATGAACGCGTGAGAGACGCGGCGGGCGCTTATCACAATGCAGGTCTGTCGCCAACCCACTCTATTCGGCTAACGCTGCGCCCGCAATTGGCGTCGCCGGGCATCCCATCTCTGTCCTTGGTGATGAATCCCGGCAGCAAAGACGTGACTGAAGGGTTACATGCCTGTGACATTCGCCAGGGCCACATTGCCGATCCTGAACAATAGGGCTCCGTACGTCGTTCTATAGGAATTGGCTGCTCGGCATTGCATGACAGCAACATTTAACCACACGGTAATTAGCCGCTAGATATAAGCAGGAGATGACAAATGAGACTCAGGATGAACAGGATTAGTTCCATCGTTCAGTTGATTTACATTGCAGTCGCGGTTGCACTCACATCGCCAGGTTCAGCGCAGACCGGCAAGTGGAGTTCACCCGTGGTGTTGAGTACGGGCGGGCAGGGCTGGGAGGCAACCGCCGCCATCGATGGGGAAGGTAACTCACTCGCCCTTTGGGATGAGCGCACAACTCAGGACCAGCTCTGGTCGCGCTCGAAAGCGAGCGGTGGCAACTGGGGATCGATAACTCAGATCTCCCCAGCTCTCCAGACAACTTCTGTCTTGCCCGTCCTGCGAATCACCTCTGCAGGACTTGCCACGGCCGTGTGGAGCGATTCAGGCGGCGTGTGGACAGCGGATCGCCCGGCCGCTTCCAAATGGGAGTCCGCTCAACTTCTGATCCCTGGCGCGGCCAATCCAATTTTTGTGATGAACGCGCGGGGCGATGCCGCCATAGCCTGGCTCGTGGGTGGCGGTCCAAGGAGCACTACTGGCTCTGTCATGGCCGTCCTTCGGCCTGCTGGGGGGGCTTGGACCTCTCAGCAGACAATCGCAAGCGGCGCGCATCTCTCCCTCGATCATGCTTCCATCGGCGCATTTGGCGAAGTGATTGTCACGTGGGAGACCTACAGTGCCGTCTGCAGCAGATACGGCTGCTCGACGAGCAGTTATGTCCTGCACGCCTCGCGGCAGAACACGGGTACTGGTGTCTGGGCCGACTCAGGCTCGCTGCTAGGACCCGATCGGTCTGCGCATGATGCGCGCGTGGCGCTGGATTCCGCGGGGGGAGCGATCTTGCTGGCCCTTAGCAGTTCCGGCGTTTACACCTCTGCCACGCAGGGCAATTCCGGCGGCGCCTGGAGCGCGTTCAAAACCGCCATGACCCCTCAGGGTTCGATACTCATCTCCAATCTGGCGAGTGACGATGCGGGACAGGTGACGCTTGTCTACGAGTCCATCGCGTACCCCAACTCGCAGGCGCTTGCCCTCAGCGGGTCCATCAGCAACAACACATGGTCGTCGCCCGTGGTTGTATCCGGCGTCGACACCAGCGTCGGCCAGGTGTATTTCGCTCTTGCTTCCAATGGAGCGGCTATTGCCGTCTGGCTGTCCAGCAGCGGGACTCCCGCGATCCACGCCGCCACCAGGGCCACCGCTACGGGAACCTGGAGTAGTCCCGTCAGTATCTCCGGACCCGGCACTTACATCTCGCCCGAGGCCGCCGCAGTGGAACCCACCGGAAATGCGATCGTCATTTATTCCGGCTACGACGCTTCAAGCGTGCACACGGAGTACGCGACAAATTATCAGCCTTAGGATCCGAGGCGGTTGTCTAGGCGCTCCTTCACATAATCCGGTTTCATCGGCAGCCGCCGCCCCTTAGGATTCGCCCCGGGCGATGGCCAGGCCGCGCAGCGAAATGGCGACCGGCTCAGGCTCGGGTACCCGCTCGATGACGACCACCGTGATGTCGTCCTGCTGGCCGAAGCCTCGGGCGGCTTCGGCGATCTCGGCGGCGGGCTGGCGCGAGAGTTCGCGGCTGCGGTCAAAGCCGAACAGCTCGCCTTTCTCGTTCTGCGCCTCCACCACTCCATCGGAGAGGAAGGTGAGCCGGCTGCCGGGCTGCAGGCGGAATTCAACAGCTGCATAACAAACACCGCTTTGGACGCCCAGAGGCAGGGCCCCGGGCAGTTCCACTTCAACCCCATCGAGATACGGCGGGAGATGGCCGGCACACGCAATCGACACCTGGCCAGAGGCGGAGATGTGCGCAGCCAGCGCCGTCGAGAAGCCGCCCCCCGAACGGCCCACCATGCGCTCGTTGAGGTTGGCCAGCAGCTCCGCCGGGTCGGATGTGTAGGTTGCCACGCCGCGGATGGCGCCTACAAGAACGGAGACCAGCATGGCCGCGGGCAGTCCCTTGCCGGCCACGTCGCCGACCACCACCAGCATGCCCCCGGCACCCGCGGGAATGACCTGGAAGAAGTCGCCGCCCACCTGCTGGGCGGGCTGGTAAACGGTCTCCACACGGAAGCCGGGCACGGTCTCAATCGCGTCCGGCAGGATGACCTGCTGAACCTGGCGGGCGGCCTCGAGCTCGCTTTCCATCAGGGCCTGCTGCCGGCTCACGCGGGTTGACCGCAGCACGATGATGATCGAAAAGCAGAGGACGAACAGCAGGCTGCAGATGGAGTTGGGGTCGATGAGGAAGGGACCGATATGGCGGTTGAAATAGACCATTGCGAAGTTCGTGGCCGCCATTGCGGTGGCTGGGATCGCCTGCAGGAATACGCAGGTGTACACGATGTAGAACACAAGGCTTTGCACCAGGGCGGCGATGAGCAGGATGCCGGCCTCGCCATTGCCCCGGCGGTAATGGAGGTAGAGGATGATGGGCAGAACCACGGCAAAGAGAACGATCACCGGCGTCTGAACAATGATCACGGCGAGCATCGACAGACTTCCGGCGGAAGAGCCGAACCAGTTGATGACAATGCCGGCGCAGGCCACGGCGATGAGGCCGCGAATCCACCAGTTGAGGCGAACACGCAGGATGGCAAAGTACATCAGTAGAGTGAAAACCACGTTGGCGACGTTAAGGGGCTGGCGGGCCAACTCCCAGGTTGCGGGGACGGTATGAAAGTAGCGCGCGACACTGAGCGGAAGCAAAAGCACCCCGCTAAGGGAGGCCAGAAAAATCCAAAGGTATTCGCGCTGGGAGCGATGCGCGGCGAAGAGCGCAAGGGCGACGATACCCATGGCGAGCCACGCCGACTGGCTGAGCCAGAAGAGTGCGTGGTCGCCAATGACCCGGAGCCAGTCGGCGTTATCGAGCGCCGCATATTGGCCGAGGGTCAAGTTGTAGTAGTAGAAGCCGGCGCCGGTATTGCTCCATTCAAAACGGGAGATGTGCACGCGCAATGCGATGAGGAACGAGCCGGCGGAGGTGTCAGCTTTGGGAATGGGAACAAGCAGCAGGCCGTCGTAGGTGTACGGCTTGAACGGAGCCACACTGCCGTTTTGCAGCACACGGCGGCCATTGACATAAACGTCAAACGCGCTCGCCAGGTTCCATTCGCGGAGCGCGAGGCCCTCTTGTCCGGGACGCACCTTGACGCGCAGTCGATACCAGATCACCGACGGGCGGTCGGGAATGATCTTGCTGATCGAGGTGCGGGCATCGAAGGCAGGCCACTGCGAGTCGTCGAAGCTGGGACTGGCGAAGGCGGGATCATCGCCGGCGCGAACGCGCCAGCCGGTGGCAAGATCCGTGGGATTGGTGAGGTCGGTGGCGTCGAATTCCTGGGCCGGCGCGACTGCCGGCACCGCGATCGTCAGCAGGAAAAGGACGAAGCAGAGGCGCATGGGAAAACGCGCCAGGCCACTGAGACTCATTGTTTAGGTGCCCTCCCGGGAATTGGTTCACGATAGCACATAGACAACAATCGGGCGTCTGACCGCTCCACCTCGAATCTTCCATCCCGTCCGGCCGCGCAACAATCTCCCCGCTTCCCGGAGGATGTGTCATCCTGAGCAGAGCGAAGGATCTGCGGCCGCCCTGCCCCGCCCGCCCATGCCGCGTCCGGGTTTGTTCCTGCTTCTGGAAGGTTGACGCCCGTGCCCGAAAGCAAAAAACACGACGCCCACGAAAAAGCGCTATCTCTCAATCTCGATCACATGATCTTCGGCTCGTTCGCTGAAATCGGCGCGGGCCAGGAAGTTGCTCGTTGGTTTCTGCGGGTAGGCGGCGCTTCGGGCACTGTTGCGAAGACGATTTCGGCTTATGACAAAGAGGTCAGCGACCAGCTCTACGGATCCGGAACTCGCTATGTTTCCCGCCAGCGCCTCCAGGCCATGCTTGAGAGCGAGTGGAATCAACTGCTGGCGCAGCTCGAGGCCACCCGCGGAGCCAATACCCGGTTCTTCGCCTTTGTCGACACCATCTCTGCAAAGAACTATTCAGGAACCAATGACTGTCACGGCTGGATGGGATTGCGTTTTCTCCGCCAGCCCGGCGACGAGCCCAGCGACATCATTCTGCATATCAATCTGATGGATCCCACCAACGTCCAGCAGCAGGAAGCGGTAGGCATTCTCGGTGTGAACATGATCTACGCCGCTTATCACGCGCCGCCCTCGCCAGAGGAGGTTCTTGCAGGATTCGTCGAGGACCTTGGACTCGAGCGCGTGGAGATCGACTTCCTGGAATGGAGCGGCCCGGCCTTCGCTCATTGGGACAAGGATGAAGTTCACGCCCTCCTCGTGGTCGGCGGCTACGCCGAGGCTGTGGTGTTTCCCGCCGACAACCAACACACGCCGCCCAACGAAGTGCTCTACAAGCGGGCCCTGGTGCTGGCGCCCGGAAGGTTCGACAGCGTGACCAGCCTGCATGCGGCGCTGATCCAAAACACTCTGGCGCAACTGCCCTGCGAGGAGCTGCAGGAGAGCAAAGGCGGCCTCGGACTGTTTTGTCTTTCCGCCTCTGACAGCACTGCTCCGGACGGGAAGGTGTCAGCCCAGGAGATTTCCCAACGCGTGGCGATGCTTCAAAAACTCGGCTATGGAGTGATGCTGTTTCAGGCGCAAGAACTCTATAAGATGAGCGCCTTTGCGAGTCGCTACACCAAGTCGCGGATTCATTTCGCGATCGGATTATCCGTGCTTCTCCGCATTCTCCAGGACAGCTACCAGGAACTGGCCGGGGAACTGCTCGAAGGCCTCGCGCTGCTGTTCCGGCAAAATGTCCGGCTCATTGTCTATCCCATGACGATTGAAGAACTGAGAGGACGTGTATTCGCGGAACAGTTCACTGGATGGCGATGGGAAGAGACTGATGGCATGGTCAGCGCCGACGACCTGCATCCCGCCGGAGCATTAGATTCGCTGTATCAATATCTGCTTCAGAGCGAATTCATCCTCGCCGCGAAAGCGTAGCCTGACGCGTCCCCCTCGACCGTCTCTGGAACCTGACCTCTCTGCATACCTGGGAAGACTTCGTCTTGCAGAGGGGTTGGACGCCTTCGCAGTACAAACAGCGGATCTACGCAAGGTCGCTGGCTTCGCTTACGCAAAGGTAGATTCCGCGACCGGGTCTTTGCCGGATATAGTAGGACAAATTCCAATTTCAAGGAGCGCACATGCGATCGGTTTTGCCGTCGCTCACGTTGTGGGCTTTTGTTCTCTGGTCATGCGTCGTTCTCGGGGCCAGCCTCTATGAGTCATTGGTTGTCTGGCCACTGGTTGCAGTCGATCCACCCCGGTCCCTGGCGGCAACCAATCAGGTGCTGGCTGCGGCGGAACGTGCTGGAATGTTCTTTTGGTCCTGGGCCACTCCCGTATTGGGCCTGGTTGCACTGGCTGCCTTGTTGACGAGCTTTGGCGCCCCGCGGCCGCTGATGACATGGCGTATTGCCGGCGCCGTGCTGGTGTTCGTCGTTGTCGCGGCGACACTCCTGTATTTCAGGCCCACCATCGTCAGCCTTGTCGTCGAACATGGCGGAGGTCAGCCGGACGATGTGATCGCTGCCAGGATGCATCAATGGGTGATGCTGAATTGGGTGCGCCTGGCCGGAATGGCAGTTTCCGTCTGCATGGGAGTGCGCGCGCTCCTCCTCTGCAAATCGTGATTCGATCAGGCGCTCAAAGCCGCCTTCACATAATCCGGCTTCATCGGCAGCCGCCGTATCATCTTCCCCGTCGCATCGTGGAACGCCGCCGCAATCGCCGGCGCAGCCAGCGCATTCGCCGCTTCCGACCCGCCTCCATACGCGCCGACCTTCGGATTGTTGATCAGCACCACCTTGATCTCAGGCACGTCCGCCATCGTCGCTATCGGATACGAAAGCCAGTCATTCGAGGTGACTCCGCTCTCATCGAACGCCACCTCTTCAATCAGCGCCTCGCTTACTCCCATCACCGCGCCGCCTTCAATCTGCCTCTTCAACTGCGCCGGATTGATCACGATACCGGGGTCCACCGCAATCGTGTACTTCTCCACCACGATCTTCCCCGTGCTCGGCGTAACGTTGATGTGGCACGCGCACGCCCAGTACGTTCCTTCGCGAAACAGCACCGAAACCCCGCGGCCCTGCACCGGCGCAGCACCGGTCGAAACCGCATTGGCGCGCGGCGACGGCCGCGTGTCCCACCCCGACGCCTCGCGCACCGCCTTCAGCACGCCGATCACCCGCTCCTCGCTGGCATGATCGATGCGGAACTGCAGAACGTCCGCACCCGCCAGCGCCGCGGCCTCGCTCATCGCCAGCTCCCGCGGATAGTTCTGCTGGAACTGCCCCGGCGTCCTCATGCTGTGATTGCGCAGCCCTACAGCAATCGGCGAAGCCTTTTGTCCCACCTGGAACGTCCCGTGCGCGCTCTCCAACACGTTTGGAACCGGCGCATAAACCCACGGATCAGAAATGTTGTTGGTGATGGAACTGATGAAACCGCCCTTGACATCGGGCGCCGGAATCGTCGGCAGCCCTGCCAGAACCGCGCCAATCGGGCGATCATCCTGCATCGCCGGCATGTAGTGATCGATCTGATAGGCCGCCAGTTTTCCGTTCGCGTCCACGGCAAGCTGAACGTCGGAGAAGCAAGCCGTCGACTGCGTCGACCACTGCATATCGTCGGCCCTCATCCACTGCACGCGCACCGGCTTGCCCAGCGCCTGCGACAGGATCACCGCCTCGTCCTCGCCGCCCGCATTTCCGCCGTTCGATCGCCCATAATGTCCCGGCCCCGGATAAGCATGCACAATCACATGATCCGGCGTGGTGCGCAGCATCATCGCAATCTCGCCCCTCAGTTGCTGCGGATTCTGGTTATGCGTGTAGATGTGCGCCGTGCCATCCGCCTTCACATCGGCAACCGCCATCGTCGGTCCAATCGGCGCGTGCTTCATATACGACATCTGATACGTCGCACTCAGCTTCTTCTGCCCCGACGCCAGCACTGTGTCTACGCTGCCTTTGTTCGCCTGGCCCTTGGTTACGGGAGCAGCCTTCCAGTCCGCCTCATCCCGCAGGTGCTGGTAGAGCTTTGCATTGCCCGGCAGCCCCTTCCAGTCCGTCCACTTTGTCTTTTCGGCAACCTGCATCGCAGCCTGAATCGCTTCCCACTCCGTGGGCGCAACCACCCCAACCATGTTGCCCTTCACAATCACCTGCGAGTTCGGATACTTCGTCTTGTCCACTTCGCCCGCAGAGACGAGCGTCGACCCCAGCGTCTTCGGATGCACAACGCGCGCATGCAGCATTCCCGGCAACCGCACATCGGTAGCCCATGTCTCCTTGGCCGTGACCTTTGAAGCAATCACCGAATTCTTGAACGACTTGCCGATCACCGTGTACTCGCTCACCGGCTTCATCGGTGGATTCCCCTCAACCGACAGCCCGATGATTCCCGTCAGGTCTCCGCGCACCGGGATGGATAGCTTCAACTGCTGATCCTTCACCAGGTCGCCATAGGAGATGCTCTTGCCGCCGCCCGAAACCACGCCTTCCTTCACGGAAAGCTTGTCCTTCGGCACGCCCAGCCGTTCCGCCGCCAGGTCGAGCAGCGCCTGATAGGTATAAGCAGCCACCTTGCGAATGTTGGGCGTTCCGCGCCCCAGAAAATCAAACGCGCCGCTGCCGTCGGGAGTGCAATCGGTACTTCCCTGAACCACCGTCGTGATCGCATCGAACGACACGCTCAACTCATCGGCCACAATCTGCCGATAGGCGGTAAACACTGTCCCCTGGCCAAAATCATTCTTTCCCGTGCGAATCAGAACCGTATTGTCCGGGTGAATCTCAATCCACGAACTGGGCAGAGCCGCATCAATAGTGTTCATCATCGGCCTGGGTGGCTCTGCATTGCCCTTCAACAGCCCTGCGCCCACCACCGTGCCACCCACCGCGAGCATGCCGCCCGTCTTGATGAACCCACGCCGCGACAGCGTCGCACCGAAAACATTCAGCGAATTCTCGATCAGCGTTCTCATCGCTCAGCCCCTCATTCCAGCGGCGCCGCCCGCCATGATATCGGAGGCATGTTTCACCGCGTCCATGATCGCCACGTAGGTTCCGCAGCGGCACAGGTTGGGCGACAACCCGGATTTGGTGAACGCCTCCTTGATCTGCGTCATCGTCGGCTTGGGATTGCTCTCCAGCAGTTCGGTCGCCTTGATCATCATCCCGTTCTGGCAGAATCCGCATTGCGGGGTCTGTTCCTCGATCCACGCCTGCTGCACCGGGTGAAGCGTGGTCTTCGCCTCCTCCGCCGAGAGATGCTTCTGCTTCGCCCATCTCGCCGGCAGGCCTTCCAGCGTGATGATCTCCTGATCCGCAGTCACGTCCGAGAGAGCGGTAATGCACGAGCGCACTTCCTTGCCGTCAATCAGCACAGAACATGCTCCGCACTGCGCCAGTCCGCACCCGAACTGTGGCCCCGTAAGCTCCAGATCGTTGCGCAACACGTAGAGCAGCGGCGTGTCGCCCGGCGCCTTCACCTCTTGCTTCACACCATTCACAGTGATCGTGGCCATCGAGACCTCCCTCAATCGAGCCTTGCAATGCGGGGAACGACCTTTGAGTTAAGAACTAAATTCTCTCGCGCGACCGTTGGGGCGTCTACTTGTATCGTGGCCGTGCTTTGGACAGACTACCGTGGCGCCGATGCCTTCGCCCTTCCGATCGCGCCATTCTCCCGCAAAACACGACATCTGGGGCTACTCCGCCCTTACCGCCGTCCCCGCATACTGTCCATATCGCATCTCCACCACTACTCCTCTCTCATCCCGGTCGATCATCACCGTCTCCCAGTAACTGCGGTCGATAAACCGGTCCCGCCCCGTCGGAATCAGCGCCGACACATCTCCCTGCGGCCAGACCAGCGTCATGTATCCGTCCGCCGGCTTTAACTCCAGCCGCGCGTTCTTCTGGTAAAAATCCTCCCCGAACGCAAACACGCCGGCGTACTTCTTCAGCTCGTCCGGCCCCGGCGCGCCGCCCGGGTGCAGCGGTTCATAGGCCCGACCCAGCACGATCTTCGCCACGTCATACCCCATATCCGTCGTCGCCGAAGAATAGATATTGCTCAGCGCTACCACCGTGACATGCTCGCGCGGCAGGTACACCACAAACGACGAAAACCCCGGCGCCCGCCCGTTGATCGAGTACGCCATTTCGCCCAACTCCCGATTCGTTCTCTTGAACCACCCATAGCCCCTCTGCACCGTCTCGTTGAACATCTCCTCCCGCGACGCGCGGCTCAGCAGCTCTCCCTTCACCAGCGCCCATACGAATCTGGCCTCATCGCGCGCTGTCGTACACACCGACGCATTGCCCGTCTTCCCGGACCAGTGGATCGCCTCCGCCTCACTCAAGCCGTCCACTCCCACCGGCGCATACCCCCGCGCCACGCGCCCCATCCGATCCTCGCCATCGTCATCGATGAATGTATCCTTCAATCCCGCAGGCTTCAGCACCAGCTTCCGTACCGCTTCTGGAAACGGCAACCCTGTCTTCTTCTCAACGATCAGCGCCAGCACGTTATACGCCGAGTGCTCCTCGTGCAAAAACTTCGTTCCCGGCTCAAACTCGAGCGGCCGCCCCGCTACCTTCTCCACCAGCGCCACAGGCGTCTGATGCCCGCGCAGAACATCGCTGTAGTCCGCCATGGCATTGATATCCGGAATCCCCGACCGCTCCGTCAGCAGGTCGCGCACCCTGATCTTCTCCGCTCCCGTGATCTGGGACGCGTATGCATTCACATGCTCGTCCAGGCTCAGCTTGCCATCATCCACCAGCCGCAGAATCGCCGCCGCCGTGAATTGCATCGACAGCGACGCCACATGAAACCGCGTCTCCGCCGTGGCCGGAATCGTTCGCGCGCGATCCTCCATTCCATACGCGCGCTCGAACACCCGCTTACCGCTCTGCTCCACCAACACCACGCCCGAAAAGTTGTGACTCTCCACATACGGCCGCACATAGGCATCAATCTTCGCCGCGGCATCCGGCTCAACCGCTCCACACCGCCCCGCCAGCGCAGCCGCAAGAACCACACCCCATATCAGCCGACCCATCGCCGTGCCTCTTTCTTTCGCCGGAGTCATCCTTGTCATGCGGATCGCCAAGTCGCTCATGGCGAGCGGGTGCGCATCGTGCCGGGTCGAGCAATGCTTCCTGGTCTACTACTGCAACCATCGTCGAACGCTGTGTAGAAACTCCGCCCCCCACGGCCTGATCGCAGCCAAAAGGATGAGTTTTTCAAGGCATCGGCGATCTATCCCGCGGTGAGAACTGCAATCGCCGCAAACGCGACGGGGACAAGACCGTCTCCGGCCTTATCCCCCTCTGCTTAGCGTCTCGATGAGTCGCAACCGGCTATTCCTCGGCGGGTTGCTCTCCAGCAGAGCCCCACCCTCGCTTCACCGTCTGGCACCGATTGTTACGCTACCCGCCACCGCCTGTAAACCTCAATGCCCGTGCCGGATCAAGCGGCGCAACCTGGATGCCCCGGGTCTCGCCGTTGAGACCGGGGATAGCCATCGCCGCGGCCGCCCGTCCGACACTCGTCTCGAACGGAATCACTGCCAAGGCAGTGGCAAGGGCTGCACAATCAGCGCCGCCGGCTTGTTCACCGTGTACGTTGCTACCCAGCTCCAGCTCGTCGGAGTTACTGTGAACACCGCCAGCTTGTTCGCGGTCGTTCCAATCGCGTACAGGTGGTTATTGTTGTCCCAGAAGATCTGGTCCATCTCGCTGGTCGACATCAACCCCGTGTAGGCCGTCACTGGGTTGCTGCCGTTGAAGTGGAATACCTGTAGCCCGCTGCTTCCAGCCACCGCAAGCAGCTTGCCAGAAGGCGACATGCTCACTGACGTGACGTTTCCAACCGCCACCTTCGGCATGTTCGCATAGGTGCTGCTGGTGGTCAGCGCCCCGGTAGTTGCGTTCACCGTATAGGTTGCGATCTGCCACGGTCCGGCAGGACCGCCGCACGGCCCCCCGGCGCAAGGAAACAGGGGAATGGCCAGATGGTTGGTGGGATCTGCGGCAGCCAGGTAGGGGCAGTAGAATTGCCCGCTCTGCGCCGTCGGCATGGGCGGCATCATGTTCAACTCCGTCAGAGCACCGTTGCTGGCCCGCTTGAACCCTGATATCGAGCTACCGGAGTGATAGCAGTCCGAGGTATAACCAAACTGGTTGTTGCCGATGAACGTAAGCGCTCCGATCAAATTCTCGTTGCCGCCGGCGCTACTGTTGTAAGTCAGTGCGCCGGATGACTTCACGACATTCCACGCCTGGTATACGTCGTTCGAGCAGATGCTGTCGCCCCAGTAGTAGAAGTCATACAGCGTTGCGCCGGTGTGATCCAGGAAAACCGGACCGGGCGTATTGCCGCACTTATTCGGCGCCGATGCGTTGGTTGATGCGGCGTACGTCAGCGCGCCATTCGATTGAATGCGGTAGGTATCGACCATCGATCCGGTGAGCGGCGCGCCGAATAGATTCACGCCGTTCACAGCCATGCTGCGTAAATCCGCGGGAAACGGCGATCCCGAAATTGGCGTCAGCTTCCCATTGGACGCCGCGGTAAACCCGTACACGTCAGCCTTATCGGTTGTACTGATCATGCTGGATACGTAGACCCACGCGGAAGGCCCTGTGGTGGTTGTTGTGGCAGCGGGTTCAGGACGCGCCTGTGCAAGAACAGACGAACACAATCCCGCGCTCAGACCGGCAATAATCAGTTTGCAGATCATAGTAGGCACTCCAGATCACGCCCGGAGTGCCGTCCCGCTCTACCCGGTCGATTCGGTCCAACCGGACTTTCAGGCTTTATCTATCTATAAGGCGGAAGCGCCCCCAAGCGAACTACACCCTACGATGCTCGCACCGCGCAGAATGATGTTGCACGACATGAATCGCGGATGAATTCTTCGGCAGGGCGGGCTTCGCCTCACATCTTCGTGTATCCCGAGTTCCCGATCTGCACCTTCAATTGTTTGCTCACTCCGTCGACAACCATGTTCGCGACATGATTAGTTCCGTCAGGGAGTTTCGAGAACTGCACCGTCACGTTCACGGCGTCCTTGGGTGAATCCAGATACGATGCGATCTTCACGCTCTGGATCGCCTTGGCAGTCTTGTCGAACGCGATCGTCATGGAGTCGTTCGGCTTGTTGTAATTCGAAATCACGATCTGGACTTCATCCGGCGTTGCGCCCGGACTCATCTTGACATTCCCCTGCTGCTGCGCCTGCTGCAGCTTGGCCGGATCGGGCGGCGAGTAGGAATGCGCAAGTGCCGCCACGCTCTGGGCGTAGTCATGGAACTCCTCTTTCTTGTTCTCGATGACCTTTTCCTTCAGGCGCCCGCCGCGTCCTCCCGCCTGGGAAGGCGGTGCCGGAGTGGCCGCGGGGTTCAGAGGAGTCTTAGCCGGCTTGCCGTCGGCCCCCATCCTTACCTGGAACGACTCCTGCTTCTTTACCTCGCCCTTGATGCTGATCGTGTCCTGTTCCTGCCAGGTGTAGGTGGCAAGGTTCTGCTTGTTCTGCGCCGAGGCAGCCTTCAACTCCGCGATGCGCTGCTGCGAATCGGCATCTTGCGCGAATCCCTGATGCGAAGCCGCGGCCAACCCTGACAGCAGCACAAGAGCCAGCCATGCCGGCGAATCCCGCTTCCACAAAGTCGATGAGTTCATTGACGCCCGCCTTATCTGCGAATACGGGCGCTGCAATTACGGTCACTGCACGCCCGCTCGCAGTGAATCGTCCCCGACTCTATGAGGCCGGCGACATGCGGCTAAGTGGCAAAACTCACAGTTGTGTCGGGTGCCTCGGGTAAGCTCCCCTTGACACTCCGGGTATGATCAAACCAATCTCCTGCTCCACGGGGCCGCCAGCCCATGAAACTGATCGTCGCCGCACTCTGGGGATCCCTGATGGGAATCCTTACCGTCGTGGTGGGGCCGCTCTCCCTCGTCTCCGACAACCGTTTCTACGCCGCCCTGGAGCAAGGCCTCTTCTGGCTGGTCGTGCCCGGCCTCGTCATCGGGACTACCGCCGGCTCCTTCGGGCTCGCCATCTGCGTCAACGCCGCGTTGCACTTCAGCGTCTGCTGGCTGATTCTCCGCATCGCCTTCCGCGCGCGCGGCCGGGAGCGGGAGGAGGACAGATCTGCGGGGTGACGGTAAGGCTGGTCAGGGAGGCTGGTCAGGGGTAGTTACTGGAAGGCTAACTTTTGCCACGGTAACCAAAATAAATTACCGGAAGAATCTTTAGTAACAGGCCCTTAAAAGCGAATTTATGGCGAAATAATTATTTGGACTGGTTATGGTTACAAGTCTATTTATGAAGGAGTTAGCCAAAATTCCTGTCAAGCTCTCCTGTGGAAGGAATTTTGCGAAAATGATTATTTTTCTGGTTAACAGCGATGGGGCCCTGCTTGATCTAGCGGAACCCCATTGCAAGGAGTATCGCGCGATTGTCGGGTGTGGCGCTGTGAGGGCGGTCACAGGTGATGAAGGCATGGAAGAGGCAACAGGGAACAGGGAACAGAAGGCCGGGGTTCCGCTTGCGGGACCCCGGCCTTCGATGACTGGCTGGATCGTCTTCTTAGTGATGTGAACGGCGTTTATCAGGACAAATGCTTCACTTCCTGGGCCGCGACTCCGGCGGCACAAGACCTGCGAGGCGGTAGTACACAACGAGCTGGCCGTAGTGTTCACCGCTATGCTCGATGATGCCGTAGGCTATGTCGAGAACGCGCGATTTCTGCTGAGGGAAATAAACAACCTCCGTCGTCATGCCTTTTTCGCCTTGCGCCTGGATGGCGGTTGCGCCATCGGCGAAGGATTTCTTGACGAACGCAACGATGTCGGCCTTTGACTTGTATTGGTCGCGCTTCGGATCTTCTGCCGCGGGAGGCTTCAGCCCCATCGCAGGATTAGTGAAGTAGTAGCATGAGGCCGCCGCGTGCAGCAACTGCTCGGCGAAACTCCGCTGCGCGGGTGTCGGCTTGAAGTCGTATTTGTCCTCGGGAAAATCTTCAGCCATCGCCGTCAGCTTGCGGCCAATCTCATTCCAGGAATCGAGCACGACTTTCAATTCCGGATCTGCAGGTTTGACGGCTGCATCTTTCTTCGTCGCGTCCTGGGCATGGGCGGGAAATGCGAATGCCAGCAGGACGATAGCGAGAAGCGGTGTTTTTTTCATTTCTTCCTCCACGAATGAGTTTCGCGAATCACAGCTTCAGTTTCTTATTTCGCCTGCGCCAGTTCCGTAACAACCGCGGCAAGTTTCTCGAGTATCTCGATCCAGCCCTCGAATTGACCGCTATTCTTCGCGCTCTCCAGGGATTCATTTCCAATCTGTGTGATTTTCGTCTGGCCGTTTCCGAGATCCTCAAAGAGGGTCACGTCGTACGCTCCGTCTATGGCCTGTTCCATTCCTAATTGCTCAGGGTCAATCTTGTTTCCTTCCGAGTCGGAAAAGTACATGGTGGAAACGATCTTTTCGTGCAGAACAATCTCGTGGTATTCAATCGCATTCCAGCCCTCGTACCCATCCGGCGTCTTCATGCAGAGGAGAGACTTTCCTCCAACGCGAACATCCATCTTGCAGACAGGCGAAGTAAAGCCCTTCGGTCCCCACCACTGCATCACGTACTTCGAGTCTGTCCACGCCTTCCAAACCAACTCGCGTGGGGCATCAAAAACTCTGGTAACGACCATCCGCTCTGTCTCGTTCACCGCGTTATTTGTCATCTCCGGCCTCCTCTTTTTTCATTTGATTGACAACTACTTCCAGTTTGTCGAAGCTCTCTTCCCAGAATCGGCGATAGCGAATCGCCCAGTCGCTGACTGTCTTGATCGCCTCCGGCCTCAGCGTGCATACGCTCTCACGTCCGCGCTTTTGCTTGATCACAATCCGTGCCCGTACCAGGCAGGCGATATGTTTTGAAATCATCTGCTGCGAGAGTGCAAATGGCTCCGTCAATCCATGCACAGAGG
>Ga0206908_1032_pt1 | contig 27910 bp, 23 predicted proteins | sample Alteio_BWOrgHeat_78_FD_152979 | JGI IMG/M metagenome (GOLD analysis project Ga0206908, IMG submission 152979) | Enriched cells from forest soil in Barre Woods Harvard Forest LTER site, Petersham, Massachusetts, United States -... | ecosystem: Environmental > Terrestrial > Soil > Temperate forest >... | reverse complement strand
CTCCGGGGAATATATGCCTGCCTAGTCCTATTGCTCAGGGCATGAATCCTTGCTGAACTTCAGCTTTTTCTTGCCGCCCAAGGCAAATGTGACTCGAATCGTTGTCTCAACCTCAACCGGTTCACCGCGAACAAGATACGGACGGTACTTCCACTGCTGTACAGCCTTGACGGATGCGTCCTGAAGCAATTGCGGGCCGCAGATGGCGCGCAGATTCGTAACGATTCCGGCCTTAGAGATGGTCGCACGGAGCGTTACGATGCCGGAGATGCGCGCAGCTTTGGCGATTTGAGGATATTCAGGCTCGACTTTATAGAGCGGAACACCCAGGGCTGAGCTTTCAGGAGTAGGAACCGGCTCCGAACGGTGTACAGATGCCGGCGGCTGATTCGGGGTGTCTGCTGCGCCCGCACGAAGGGGTGTGCAGTCGATTGCAACTGAAATGATCAACAAGCAGATAGATACGCGCGTGGCACTGCGCAATCTGCGTGATGCGATATATGAGCTGATCATTCCGGGATTATATGGGGCAGTTGTGGGTGGATGTTCGAACATTTTGGAGGGTCGGGATTGTTGCAGGGCTGCCTCCGGAGCCAGCGAGCAACGAGTGTGGGAAGGCTATCCGAGTGGCTCTTCGTTTCCTGTATCCACCCACTGCGCGCCACATTCCTCGCAATGCCAAGCCGCCTCTCGTGGCGGCACTGGAATGGCGAGGACGTAGAGTGCGACGAGTGACCGCCCACGCTCAGTCCCGTCGCCCAGCGTAATCTCAGCCGATCCGCACTTTGGGCAGGTTGGTTGTACGTAGGGTTCTTCCTGGCCATATTCGATTGTCGGAGGAACGTCCTGCTCCAGAATCTCCAGTGCAGCGGCTTGATCGCTTTCGTCGACCTGCAATCGCATACCGCCCACTGAGTTGGAGAGGAACCAGTTCATCCGCACGAGATGCTCATCTGCAATCCAGGCTGCAATGCCCGCCGATTCCAGCAGAGAACGCCCCAGGAATGCCTCCGTCAGATCCCGATAGCGCCGCACGGTCACCAGGTGGCGGAACGCTGGTTCCTCCGGCTCTTCCACCAGCGGCGGCTCAAGCCCGCGCCGCGCAAATTCCGCACGCAACGCCGTTTGCGCGATTTCCAACAGGCCATCGTAGGAGCGGGCCAACTCCATGAGTTCCGTCTCACTCATCTGCGCGTACTGCGCCGCCAGATCCTCGGGACTGGGTGTCATGGACCGAAATCCTAACAGGAATCGGGAGCACTATCGATACGGCGGCAGGGATATGAGCCGGCGCACATTGCGCCGACTCGTTTTGCAGCGAGCGGTTCACAGGGTGGGATGAACGGGATGAAAAGCGGATTGAGCTGTGAGGTATGTCACTTCAGTTTAGCCAAACGGTACCCCAAACTTGTATCTTGGGATGGAGGATCACCGTTCCGGAAATGGCATCAAGTCCTTATTTATCTCTTGCGATTCTGTTTGCGGCTGCGCTGGCGTTTGGGCTGACTCCGCTGGGGCTGGCGTGGCTCTGGGCACGGGTGTTTTCTCCCGCGAAGCCGAACCGGATCAAGAACGCCATTTATGAGTGCGGACTGGAGTCGCAGGGCGATGCCTGGGTGCAGTTCCGGTCGGCCTACTACCTCTACGCCATCATTTTTCTGATTTTCGACGTGGAAGCGGTTTTCCTTCTGCCTTTTGCCGTGGCGTTTACAGGACTGGGCATCGCCGCCTGCGTGGCCATGCTGATTTTTGTGCTGCTGCTGGTGGAAGGGCTGGCGTGGGCTTGGGCCAAGGGCGTGTTGACGTGGGCGTGAAAAAGTCAGTGGTTAGTGATTAGTGGTCAGTGATCAGAACGAGTGGTCAGTGGTCGGGTGACCAGGTGGTCAAAGCCAGACGGTGTGAGCAGCCAGATGCGTTGGCGGTGCCTTGGCAAGTTTTGGAATGGAATGATTTTGAACTGATCACTGAACACTGTTCACTGATCACTGGGGTGAAGCGATTTGGACCAGAATCTGAAGATCGAACTCGGCAAGCAGGGCGTGTTCGTCACGACCATCCAGGAGCTGTATAACTGGGGCCGCAAGAGTTCGGTGTGGCCGATGCAGTTCGGGCTGGCGTGCTGCGCGATCGAGATGATTGCGACGACGATGGCGCGGTACGACCTGGCGCGTTTCGGCGCGGAGGTCTTCCGGCCGTCGCCGCGGCAGGCGGATTTGATGATCGTGTCAGGCACGGTGACCAAGAAGATGGCTCCGCAGGTGGTGCGGCTCTATAACCAGATGGCCGAGCCGCGGTATGTGATCGCGATGGGGGCTTGCGCCATCTCAGGCGGGCCGTTCAAGCAGGGCTACAACGTGCTGAAGGGGATCGACCGCTACATTCCGGTGGATGTGCATATTCCAGGGTGCCCGCCACGGCCGGAGGCGCTGATCCACGCGTTCATGACGTTGCAGAAGAAGATCGATGGCCAGAGTTTGACGGGCGAGAACCGGCCGCGGCATCTGGACGCGGAGCAGCAGGGTGAATTTCCGGTGCCGGAACAGGGCAAGCACGATCTTGAGCCGCCGGCGAATCCGGATGTGTGGCATTTTCCGATTATTCGGTAAAGCAGAGAACAGAGAACAGAGAATAGAAGACTGTGAAGACGGTTGAAGAGATCAAGGCGGCGATTGAGGCGGCGGTTCCGGGCGCGGGCGTGACTGTTGTTCCGAACGGAAGCCCGAGCGGTCAGCACTCGCTGCTGCTGGACGCGGAGCACGCATTTGCCGTGGCGAAGTTTCTGCGCGATGACGCGGAACTGGCGCTCGATTTTCTGTCGAACGTGACCGGCGTGGACTGGTTGGACAAGGAAGTAACTGAAAAGGTCAAGGTCACGAAGCAGGTTGCGAAGGAAATTGACGGCGTGCAGCAGATGGTGGACGAGACTGTCGAGGAGACGCGCAAGCACGTCGAGCCAGGCTATCTTGAGGCGGTGTATCACCTGTTTTCGATGAAGAAGAAGCATGGGCCCGTGGTGATTCGCATGCGCACGAAGAACCGCACGGATGAGGTGGAGCTGCCCTCGCTTACGCCGGTGTGGCGCGCGGCGGAGTTTCAGGAGCGCGAGGTGTTCGACCTGTACGGCGTCGTGTTCACGGGGCATCCTGACCTGCGGCGGATTTTGATGTGGGACGAGTTCAAGGACCATCCGATGCGCAAGGATTACGTGGAGCCGGACGACTTCGAATACGAGCCGACCGCGCACGATAAGGTGCTGCAGCGGCACAAGGATCACGTGGCGAAGGTTGGCGCGGAGAAGGAAACAGGGAACGCGGGAGCGAGGGCATGAGCGACACGGCGATGACATCAGGCGCAGCAGAGGAGAAGGCGCCCGCGCTCGAGACTCAGCCGCAGCTTGGAAGCTGGAACCGTCCGCCGGTGATTGTGCCGGAGGGCGATGCCGCGCTGCTGGAAGTGTCGATGGGGCCGCATCATCCGTCGACGCACGGCGTGTTCCGGATGGACGTGGCGCTGGACGGCGAGAGGGTGATTCGCCTGCGGCCGGTGTTTGGCTACCTGCACCGCAATCACGAGCAGATTGCCGAGACCGCAAGCTATCTGGCGATGATGCCTTACACGGACCGGCTGGACTACTTCTGCTCGATGACCAACAACTGGGCGTACGCGCTGGCGGTGGAGAAGCTGGTTGGCCAGGCGGTGCCGGAGCGCGCCGAGTATATTCGCGTGATTCTCGCGGAACTGACACGGGTGCAGAATCATGCGTCGGCCATCGGCTTTCTGACACAGGAGATGGGCGCCAGCGGTACGCCGCTGATGTATGCGTTCAAGATGCGCGAGAAGATTCTCGATCTGTTCGAGAGCCTGAGCGGATCGCGCATGATGTGCAACTACATGCGCTTTGGCGGCTGCCGCGTGGATACGTCGGCGGCGTGGCTGGATCAGGCGCGCAAGGTGGTTGCGGGCCTTCCCGAATTTGTCGACGAATTTGAGTCGCTGCTCACCGGCAATGAGATTTTGATGGCGCGCACGCAGGGCGTTGGCGTGCTGAGGCCGGAACTGGCGGTAAACGCGGGTGTGACCGGGCCGATGCTGCGCGCGTCGGGCGTGAACTACGACATTCGCAAGGTCGACCACTACGGCATCTACGACCGCTTCAAGTTCCGCGTGCCGCTGGGCGATCATGGCGACATCTTCGATCGGTACATGGTGCGCGTGCTCGAAATTCGAGAGTCGATCAGCATTCTGGAACAGGCGCTGAAGGAGATTCCCGGCGGTCCCGTGATGGATCCGAAGGCGAAGATTCGCGGATTCAAGCCGAAGCCGGGCGAGGCGTATGGACGCATTGAGGCGCCGAAGGGCGAACTTGGTTTTTATCTGATCAGCACGGGGCAGCCAGAGCCGTATCGCTTTCGCGTGCGTCCGCCGAGTTTGATCAACCTGACGGTTCTGGAAGACATGTGCCTGGGCCACAACGTGGCTGACGTGGTGCTGATTTTTGGAAGCGTGGATATTGTGCTGGGAGAAGTGGATCGATAGTAGTTGTCAGTTTTCAGTTGTCAGATTTCAGCAGCGCCTCTGCATGAGTGGCTGACAACTGAGGACTAACGACTGACAACGATCAAGGAGTTTGCATTGCTGGGTGAAGGCATACTGAAGGGTCTGAAGGAGACGGCGAGGAATGCGCTAGGCAGTTTCGTCTCTGCGGAACGGCTGACGACGGTGGAGTATCCGGAGCAGCGGTTGCCGCTGCCTGAGGCCTCGCGTAATTTTCCGTTCCTGGTGTATGACGGCGCGGACTGGGAGTCGGGTCTGCGCTGCGTGGCGTGCCAGATCTGCGAGAAGGAGTGCCCGCCCAAATGCATCTACATCGACAAGAGCAAGGACAAGAAGCCGGACGCGGTGGGCAAGCAACAGTTTTATCCGGCGAAGTTCGACATCGACATTTCGGTTTGCATGAGCTGCCAGATCTGCGTTGAGGTGTGCCCGTTCGAAGCCATCAAGATGGACCACGAGTTTGAGCTGTCGACCGATGACCGTTTTGGCGGGCTGCTGCTCGATCGCAAGGAACTGGCGAAGTCGAACGAGTACTATCACAAGATTCATCCGACAGAAGCCACCGCAGTCGATGATCGGCTTGCGAAGGAAAGAGCCGCAGCCGAGGCGAAGACCAAGGCCACTGCCGCCGCTGCTGCGGCGAAGGCCGCCGCACCCAAGCCTGATGTGCCCACGGCCGGCGCAGCGCCGGTCCCCGCAGCGAAGGTTGCTGCTGCCGCCGCGCCTGCGACGCCGGCCTTGGACGCGAAGAGAGAAGGAGACGCTAGCTAGATCATGGCAAACACGCTCGACCAGATCTTCGTTCTCCTCAAGCATTGGATCGTTGCTTATTTTCCTCTCGCATTGCAGCCCGTCGTCGGCATTCTGCTGAGCGTGGTGGCGATCATCGCGACGTTTCCCGCCCTGTTCGCGCTGACCACGGTGATTGAGCGCAAGGGCCTGGGCCGAATGCAGAACCGCATCGGACCGAATCGCACGGGACCATTCGGGATTCTGCAGCCGGTGGCGGACGGCATCAAGTCGCTTACCAAGGAAGACATCGTTCCCAGAAGCGCAGACGCAGTTGTGCATTTTGTCGCGCCGCTGGTGCTGGTGGTGGTTGTGTTCATGGGCTTCGCGGTGCTGCCCATGGGCCGCAACATGCAACTCGTCGATATGGACGCGGGGCTGCTGTATTTCTTCGCGATCGGCGCGTCAGCCGAATTGTCGATTTTCATGGCGGGATGGTCGAGCCGCAACAAGTATTCGCTGCTGGGCGCGATGCGCGCGGTGGCGCAGATGATCAGCTACGAAGTGCCGCTGCTGATGTCGACTGTGGCGATTGTGATGATTACCGGTTCGCTCTCGCTGGTAAAGATTGTTGAGGCGCAGAACCAGTACACGTGGGGACTGCCGCACTGGTACATCTTCACGCCGTGGGGATTTGCGGCGTTCATCATGTTCTGCATTGCCGCGATGGCGGAGACGAACCGCTCGCCCTTCGATCTGCCGGAAGGCGAATCGGAACTGGTGGCCGGGTACTTCACCGAGTACTCAGGCTTCAAGTTCGCGTTGTTCTTCCTGGGCGAGTATGTAGGGATGTTTTCGATCTCCGGGCTGGGCACCACGCTATTCCTGGGCGGATGGTCGGCGCCGCTGGCGGTTCTGAACTTCATGCCATCGTGGATCTGGTTCTTCTCGAAGGTGATGCTGTCGATCGTGGTGATGATCTGGATTCGCGGGACGCTGCCGCGCCTGCGCCAGGACCAGTTGATGAACTTCGCATGGAAGTTCGTGCTTCCAATGACGCTGCTGAATCTGTTCGTTGCTGGGCTGTGGCGGTTTATGGGCGAGGGGATTCTGCGCTGGCTTGTGTGCTCGGCGATTCTGCTGGGCGTGTATGTGATTGTGGGCCGCACGGAGATGCGGCGCAGGAAGATTGGGCCGAGGAGCTATCGCTATGCGGAGTAGCTTCCTGGTGGGTCTGGAAAGGAGCGGCCGATGAATATCGTCTTTTGGATTCTGGCCGTGATTACGGTTCTGAGCGGTCTCGCCGCGGTGACGCTTAAGAATACCGTGCATTGCGCGCTGGCGGTGACCGGGGCATTCGCGGGGCTGGCGCTCTTGTTTCTGCAGTTGGACGCGCAGTTCGCGGGGTTCGCGCAGATTCTGGTGTACATCGGCGCAGTTGCGATTTTGGTGGTGTTTGCGATTCTGCTGACGCGGGGATCCGACACTCCCGCGCAAGGCGTATTCAGCCGGACGTGGTTCGCGGGTCTGCTGATTGCGGCCGCGGTGTTTACGGTTCTCGGTTGGGCGGTGATGAACAGCGCTGCGGCGCTTCCGCATGAGAACGCGGTCCCGACGGTTACGGTGCAGCAGATAGGCCAGGCGCTGATGGGCCGCTACGTGCTGCCGCTCGAGATCGTCGCGTTGTTGCTGACGGCTGCGATGCTCGGCGCGGTAATTGTCGCGATGCATGAGAAGGGAGAGCCGAAGTGACGCCTCTCGCTGGATATTTGCTGGTGGCCGCGCTGGTGTTCGCCATCGGCCTGGCCGGAGCGCTCACGCGGCGCAACGCCATCCTGGTGCTGATCGGAATCGAATTGATGCTGAACGCTGCCAACCTGAACCTGATTGCGTTCTGGCGTTACTCTCCGCACCCTGAAGTACTGACCGGCATGATGTTTGCGGTATTTTCGATTGCTGTGGCCGCCGCCGAAGCGGCCGTTGGACTGGGCCTTGTGATTGCACTCTACAGACATGCACACACGACTGATCTGGACGAGATCAACAGGATGAAGGGGTGAGCCGCTGATGCAGGAGATGCAAGAGGCAATTCAGTTTTCCCCCTACACGGTTGCGTCGTGGATCGGGAGAATTCTCTGGTTGATTCCCGCGTTGCCTATTGTGGCTGCCGGCATCATCGCGCTGCTGAAGCAGCCGAAGCGCAAGCTGGCATCAGGGCTGGCGATCGGCTCACTATTCTTGTCGCTGCTGCTTTCATTGGCGGCCTTCGCTGAGGTGCTGGCGGGTTGGGCAAGCGGACACGCGGTGCGCGAGACCGTGAACTTTGCGTGGCTCACGTTCGGCACGACGCCGGTTGAGCTTGGGTGGATTCTCGATCCGCTCGCGGCTGTGATGCTGGTGATGGTCACCTTCGTTGGCCTGCTCATCTTCATCTACTCCACCGGCTACATGGCGCACGACGAGAACTTCACGCGATTCTTCTGTTTCCTCAGCCTGTTTGCCGGCGCGATGCTGGGAGTGGTGATTGCCAACAGCCTGCTGCTGCTGTTCATGTGCTGGGAGTTGGTGGGTCTGACGTCGTACCTGCTGATCGGATTCTGGTATCAGAAGCCTTCGGCTGCGGCGGCTGCGAAGAAGGCATTTCTCACCACGCGCGTGGGCGATATTTTCTTTCTGCTTGGCATTGTGTGGCTGTTCGCGCAGACGGGTACGCTGCTGTTTTACAACCAGGGCGCGGGCAGCATGGAGCCGGACGCGCTGGCTGGAATGCTTGCATCTCCTGCCGGACTGGGACTGAGTGCGGCGACTGCGATTGGGCTGTTGATCTTCGCAGGCGCGGCGGGCAAGAGCGGCCAGCTTCCGCTGCACGTGTGGCTGCCCGATGCAATGGAAGGCCCGACGCCGGTGTCGGCCTTGATTCACGCGGCGACCATGGTGGCTGCTGGTGTGTATCTCATCGCACGCGTGTATCCGTTGATGGCGGCTGGTGTACAACCGGGTGGAACTACAACTGCACTGACCGTGGTGACGTGGATTGGAGCATCGACTGCGGTGTTTGCGGCGTTGATTGCGGTTGCGCAGAACGATATCAAGCGCATCCTCGCTTATTCGACTGTGTCGCAGCTCGGCTACATGATGGCGGGTCTCGGATTGGGCGGCGTAGCGGTGGGCATGTTCCACCTGATCACGCATGCGTTCTTCAAGGCACTGCTTTTCATGGGCGCGGGGTCAGTGATTCACGGCTGCCACGAGGAGCAGGATGTGCGGCACATGGGCGGGCTGCGTAAATACATGCCCTGGACATACGGCGCGTACCTCGTGGGCATGCTGGCGCTGACCGGGTTTCCGATTTTCTTTTCGGGCTTCTGGTCGAAGGACGCGATTCTCGAATCGGCGCACCATTGGAAGGCGGGGCAGGGGCCGTTCTTCATGCTCGTGTTTGGAGCGCTGCTTACGGCGTTCTACATGACGCGGCAGATGAGCTATGTGTTCTTCGGCGAGTATCGCGGGCACGGGCACGCGCATGAGAGTCCGCGCGTGATGACGATGCCTCTCGCGATTCTTGCGTTCTTCGCGGTTGCGCTTGGCGTGCTCGGCACGCCGGCGTGGCCGTGGTTCCGCAGTTTTCTTACGGATCGTCCGTCAACATTCGGACTCGCTGGTTTCAACGAGCCCGGGCTGGTCGTCCTGATGCTGACCTCGACGGCGGTTGTGGCGATCGGCTACGGAGTTGGCTGGGCGCTGTATGGAAACAGGTCGCCGCAGGCCAGTGAACGCGATGCGCTGGAGAAGGCGATTCCTCCGGTGTGGACCGCGCTCAGCAATCGCCTGTATGTCGACGAGTTTTACGGAGCGACCTTCATCGCGTTTTATTACTGGTGGGCGCGCGTCGCGGATTGGTTCGATCGACGGGTGTGGGGTGGCGCTGTTGCGGCCGTGATGTGGTTCTTCGGTTTGTGGGCGCGCTTCAATCGCTTCCTCGATGAGAACTTCGTGAACGGCGGTTTCGACAAGGGCTGCGAAGAGCTTTCTGTTGGCGGAGGCCTGCTGGCTCGCGTGCAGTCGGGACGCGTGCAAACGTATCTGCGGCTGCTTGCGCTGGCGGTCGTAGTACTGGCCGCAATCTTGATCTGGAGCAGCCGCGGATGAACGGATTTCCGATACTTACACTGTTGACCGCGCTGCCTGTTCTAGGAGCCATCATCGCGCTGGTGACCGGCAAGCACGCGCGCGGCGTGGCGATGATCACGGCGCTTCTGACATTGGCTCTGTCTCTGGTTGTATGGATGCATATTCCGGGCGACGGCAACCTGGGTCTGATCGAGCACCACGAATGGGTCAAATCGCTCGGCATCGAGTATCAGCTCGGGGTCGACGGACTTGGCGCGCTGATGCTGGTGCTGTCCGCGCTTGTTTCGCTAATGGCTATCGATGCGTCGCATCGCGTGCGCCACGGCGCGGGTCTGTACTTCTGCCTGGTGCTGCTGCTGGAAGCGGCGCTGTTCGGCACGTTTACGGCGCTGAACTTTTATCACTGGTTCCTCTACTGGGAACTCAGCCTGATTCCCGCGTTCTTCCTGATCAAGCTGTGGGGAGGACCGAAGCGCGGGCCTGCGGCTACGCAGTTCTTCGTCTACACCATGGCGGGATCGGTGGGACTGCTGCTCTCGATGCTGGCCCTGTTCCTGGTGACGGGAAGCATGGACTTTCACCATCTTTCGCTGCTCGCTTCCACGGGAGAGCTTGAGCAGATGGTGTCGGCTCACTTCGGCGGCCACGTCATGCTGTGGCTCGCCATTGGCGCGCTGGCAGGCTTCGCGGTGAAGGTGCCGCTGATGCCGTTCCACACATGGCTGCCGGCGGCGTATAGCGAAGCTCCTTCGCCAGTGACGATGCTGCTGACGGGCACGATGTCGAAGATGGGCGTGTACGGTCTGCTGCGGATTGCGGTACCGCTGTTCGGGCATGAGATCGCACAGATCAGGACGCCGCTGCTGGTGCTCGCGGTCATTACTGTCGTGATGGGCGCGTGGGCTGCTGCTGCGCAGAAAGATCTGAAGCGCATCTTCGCATACTCGTCCGTCAATCATCTTGGCTATTGCCAGCTCGCTATCTTCGCTCTCGCGGTTCCCGCGACGAGCGCGGCGATGCAGGCGAGCCAGGCTGCGGCGCTGAACGGCGTCATCCTGCAGATGTTCAATCACGGTATCACCGCAGCGGCGCTGTTCTGGTTCATCAGTATGCTGCAGCAGCGCTCGGGCGGATTGCGCGGCATTGATGATTTCGGCGGGCTGCGCAAGCCGGCACCGGTATTCGCGGGACTGATGGGATTTGCATTGTTCTCGTCGCTCGGGCTACCGGGACTGAACGGATTTGTTGGCGAGTTCCTGATCTTCCGCGGAGTGTTTCCGCTGGCGTGGGTGGCGGCTACGGTTTCTGTGCTTGGCCTGCTGATTACCGCGGCGGTCATTCTTACTGTGATTCAGAAAGTCTTTACCGGACCTGTTCCTGAGCGGTGGGCAACGTTCCCCGATCTGCAGGCGGGCGAGCAACTGGCGACGGCTCCGGTTATCGGTCTCATGATTCTTATTGGTCTCGTGCCGCAACTGATTACAGACAGCGTGAACCCGACGGTGGTGAACCTGCTGGCGCACTGGAGATTTTAGATGTTAGCGTGGACGATCTATCTCTCGTTTGCCGGCGCTCTTGTTGAAGCGCTCCTGCCCAAGGGCAGGGCAGGACTAGCGCGCGTCGTCGCGCTTGTTATCGCGCTTGCCGGCTTGCTCATTGCCATCGCGGGATTTGCAGCCGGCGCGGGGCAGGGCCGCAACACAATCATCGACGTGGCGTGGGTGCCCTCGATGGGCATTCACTATTTCCTCGCTGCGGACGGCATCAGCCGCGTGCTGGTGTTGCTCACGGGTCTTGCGGCAGTGGCGGGAGTGCTGTTCAGTTGGAACGTCGATCGCCGCACCAATGAGTTCTTCGCGTTCTTTCTCGCGCTCATCGGCGGCGTATACGGAGTGTTTCTCAGCTTCGATCTGTTCCTGCTGTTTGTGTTTTATGAGATTGCGATTGTTCCGAAGTACTTCCTGATCGCAATCTGGGGATCGACGCGGCGCGAGTACGCGGCGATGAAGCTGGCGCTCTATTCATTCGTGGGATCGGCGATGGTGCTGATTGCGCTGCTGGCCGCATACGCGAGTTCGGGAAGCCATTCAACGTCGCTTGTCGATCTTGCCAACGCGGGTCTCTCCACGCACTTTCAGATGTGGGCTTTTCCGCTGACGTTTGTGGGCTTCGGAATCCTCGCCGGCATGTGGCCTTTCCATACGTGGGCGCCTACCGGCCACGTTGCCGCGCCAACCGCGGCGTCGATGCTGCTTGCCGGCGTGGTGATGAAGCTCGGCGCATACGGCTGCCTGCGTGTGGCGATGGGATTGTTCCCGCATGGCATGGACCCATGGGGATTTACATTCTTCGGCGTCGGATCGTGGCGCGATGTGTTCGCGATTCTTGCCGTCATCGGCATCGTCTATGGTGCGCTGGTGGCGCTGGTGCAGACGGACTTCAAATTCGTGATCGGCTACTCGTCTGTGAGCCACATGGGGTTTGTGTTGCTGGGGCTGATGACGCTGAACCAGATTGGCCTCACGGGCGCGGTGCTGCAGATGTACTCGCATGGCGTGATCGCGGGACTGCTGTTCGCGATTGTGGGCCGCATGGTGTACGACCGCACGCACACGCGGCAGTTCGGCGAACTGGAACAGATGCACTTGCTGCGGCGGTTGCCGTTTGCGGCGTGGGCTTTTGTGATTGCGGGCATAGCATCGATGGGGCTGCCGGGCTTCTCAGGCTTCATTGCGGAATTGCAGGTGCTGGTGGGATCGTGGCATGCAACTCCCTGGTGGACGGTTGCAGCCGGCATCGGCATCGTGGTCGGCGTGGCCTATACGTGGCGCGCGCTTCAGAAGGCCTTCTTCACGGATATCCGGCCGACTGCGGAAGATCATCCGAAGACAGGCTGGAGTGACCTTGGCGCGATAACGTGGCCTGAGGTCACAGCTTTCAGCTTGTTGACCGGGGCGAGTCTCATTGTTGGTGTCTATCCCAGACTTCTGCTCGACACGATCGAGCCTGCGGTCAAGACGTTTCTCGCGGGAGGTGCGCAATGAATTACGCAGATCTCTTCCGCGTGACTCTGCCGGAGACGGCGCTTGAAATTGCGGCGCTGCTGGTGCTCGTAGTTGACCTGGTTTTTATGCGCAAGGCCGCGCTGCGGACGCGCGCGTCCGTGGCGGCTTTGCTCGGGGTTGTCGGCTGCATCTCCGCGTTGTGGCTGATGCCAGGGAATGCGATGTTCAGCATTGACGGCACGGCGAACACTGCGCTGCTAGTCACGGGCGGCTGGGTGGCGGCCGCGCAGGTTGGCATCCTTGTTCTAACCGGGCTCACGCTTGTCTTTCTGGTTGACGCGGGATTCACGCGGCATGTGGGCGAGTACGTCGCGATCGTATTGATGTCAGCGACGGGCGGTTTGATCATCGCGGGCGCGCAGGATCTGCTGGTGATCTTTGTCGGGCTCGAACTGCTCAGCCTCGGACTTTACGTCATCACTGCATTTGCCAAACAATCCGGCCGCGGTGCCGAGGCGGCGATGAAGTACTACCTGTTCGGCGGAATGTCGGCGGCGTTCCTGCTGTTCGGGTTCAGCTATTTGTACGGATTGACGGGATCGACCAATTTGCACCAGGTGGTGCTCGGTTCGATTGCTTCGGTTGGGTCGGGCAGCCCGCTGTTTTATGTTGCGCTGGTGCTCGTCGCCGCGGGACTCGGTTTCAAGGTTGCCGCGGTGCCGTTCCACCTGTGGGCGCCGGACGCTTATGAGGGCGCGCCCGCGCCGGCGGCGGCGTTCATCGCTTCGGTTTCGAAGGTGGCGAGCTTCGCGCTGCTCATCGGTATTGGGATGGCGATTCTGCATCCGTTCGGTGATGTGCGCGTGCGCGTTGTGCGGATGGTCGTCTTCCACATAGGGCCTTCGCCGAAGTGGTTCGGGCTTGCGGCGCCATGGTCTCTGCTGCTGGCGGTGCTCGCGGCGGCGTCGATGACCGTCGGAAACCTGGCGGCGCTGGCGCAGATCAGTGTCCGCAGGCTGCTGGCGTACTCGGCGATTGCGCATGCGGGTTACATGCTGCTGGCGCTGGCGTATCTGTCGTCGCGTGGTGCGGCCGCGATTCTGTACTACATCCTCACCTACGGGCTGACGACGATTGCAGCGTTCGGTGTGGTGGGAGTGGTGGAGCGCGCGACGGGCACCGATCGCCTGGATGGATTTCTGGGGCTGAACAAGCGCAACCCGCTGCTGGCGGGAGTGCTGCTAGTGCTGTTTCTGTCGCTCGCGGGGATACCGCCCCTGGTGGGATTCTGGGCAAAGTTCAACTTGTTCGCCGCGGTGCTGAGGGTCGGCGCGGGCGTTTGGCCGTTTACGCTGGTCGCGCTTGCAGTCGCGTTCAGCGCGGTGTCGCTCTACTACTACCTGCAGGTGTTGAAGCGTGCGTACGTGATGCCGGCTGCGGATGAGACTCCGATCCGCGTGCATCCGGTTACGATGATCACGCTGCTGCTGATTGCGGCTGCGGTTGTGGTGCTGGGATGCTTGCCGGATTTGTTGCAGAATTGGATTGCGAGCTTTTAGGGGCAGGGAACAGGCAACAGGGAACAGGAAACAGGAAACAGAAAAGCAAAGGGGCGCGGCTTTCGCCGCGCCCCTCTTGTTTAATCGCGATTACTTGCGCAGCCAGTCCTTTGCTTTCTGGACAAGCACGTCGCGGCTGACGTCGCTGATGGCGTCGGTGAGAGGAATTCCCTTGGGGCAGGCTTCAACGCAATTCTGCGCATAGCCGCACTCCTGGATGCCGCCGTCGCCGGAGAGGGCGCGCAGGCGTTCTTCCTTGAAGACTTTGCCGGTTGGGTGGTTGTTGAACAGCTTGACCTGCGCGATGGTTGCCGCGCCCACGAAGCCGGTGGCGTCGTTGAACTGGGGGCAGACTTCCATGCAGCAGGTGCAGGAGATGCAGTTCGAGAGCGGGTAATTGGCTTCCTGTTGCTGCGGGAAGACGCGCGGACCGGATCCCAAATCATAGGTGCCGTCGACGGGGACCCAGGCTTTGACGCGCATCAGGTTCTCGAAGAGCACCGAGCGATCGACCTGCAGATCGCGCACCAGAGGGAACTTGGAGAGCGGTTCGAGCTTGATGGGCTGCTCGAGGTTCTCGACGAGCGCCGAGCAGGCCATGCGGGCCTTGCCGTTGATGCGCATGGCGCAGGAGCCGCAAATCTCCTCAAGACAATTGGAGTCATACGTGATGGGCGTCGTGCCTTTGCCGTCCGCGGTGGTGGGATTCGCGGCGATCTCCATCATGGTGGAGATGACGTTCATGCCGGGGCGCCATTCGAGTTCGAACTTCTCCCAGACAGCCGACGAATCGGGGCTGGCCTGGCGCTTGATTTCGAATTGTACTGTCTTGTTTGCCATTGTTCGGCGTTCCCTCAGGGGCTAAAGCCCCAGATAACTCGGACTCATTGTTGTCGGGGCTAAAGCCCCGACCTACCTAAGAGCAGCTGCGGATCCTTCGCGTTCGCTCAGGATGACAGCGGCAGAAACTTGCCGTTGTCATTTGGCGGCGTCGTATCGGCGCGGACGCGGCTTGATGTACTGCGTATCCACTTCCTCAAATTCGAAGCGCGGACCCTCAACGGTGCCGGTGAAGCTGGCCTTCGTCGTCTTGAGGAACTTTTCGTCGTTGCGGTCAGGGAAGTCGGGCTTGTAGTGCGCGCCACGCGATTCGTCACGCAGGAGCGCGCCTTGCGCCACCACGCGCGAGAGCTCAAGCATGTTTTTTAGCTGGCGCGCGAAGGCGAAGCTGGTGTTGGCCCACTGGCTCTTGTCGGCCAGATTCACCTTGTCGTAGCGCTCTATGAGCTCGACGATCTTCTGGTCGGCTTGCTTCAGGCCCTTGTTGTAGCGAATGACGGTGGCGTGCTCGGTCATGGTGACCCCCAACTCGCGCCAGAGCTTGAAGGGATTTTCGTTGCCCTGATTGTTGATGAGGTGCTTGTTGAGCTCGGCCTGGCGGGCGATCTCCGCGGCAGCGCCGCCATCGCCCTCCGCCGCCTCGAGATTCTTGGCATACTTCACAGCGATGGGCCCCGCCATGAATCCGCCGTGAATGCAGCTCACCAGCGAGTTTGCGCCGAGACGGTTGGCACCGTGGTACTGGTACTCGCACTCGCCTGCTGCGAAGAGGCCGGGGATGTTGGTCATCTGGTTGAAGTCGACCCAGAGGCCACCCATGGTGTAGTGCATGCCGGGGAAGATTTTCATCGGCACTTCGCGCGGGTCGTCGCCTACGAACTTCTCGTAGATTTCGAGAATGCCTTCGAGTTTGCGGTTGAGCGTTTCGCGATCGATATGAGTGAGGTCGAGGTAGACCATCGGCTGGCCATCGATGCCGAGGCCGAGTTCGTAAACCACCTTGTGGATGGCGCGGGTGGCGACGTCACGCGGGACGAGGTTGCCGTATTTTGGATACCACTCTTCGAGGAAGTAGAAGCGCTCGCTCTCGGGGATCTGCTTCCAGGGTCGTTTGTCGCCCGCGGTCTTGGGAACCCAAACGCGGCCACCTTCGCCGCGCGCCGACTCCGACATGAGGCGAAGCTTGTCTTCACCGGGGATCGACGTGGGGTGCACCTGGATGAACTCGCCGTTGGCGTAGTACGCGCCCTGCTGGAAGACTGCGGCCTGCGCCGATCCCGTGCAGACGACGGAGTTGGTGCTCTTTCCGAAAATAGCCCCGATGCCGCCGGTGGCCAGTATTACCGCTTCGGCGGGGAAGGCGCGCAATTCCATGGTGCGCAGGTCCATCGCGGTGATGCCACGGCAGACGCCCTTGCCGTCTACGATGGCGGAGAGAAACTCCCAGCCTTCGAATTTCCTGACCTTGCCTTCGGCCTCGTAGCGGCGCACCTGCTCGTCGAGCGCGTAGAGGAGCTGTTGGCCTGTGGTGGCGCCGGCAAATGCCGTGCGGTTGTAGAGTGTTCCGCCGAAGCGGCGGAAGTCGAGGAGGCCTTCGGGGGTGCGGTTGAACGGCACGCCCATGCGGTCGAGCAGGTCGATGATGGCGGGCGCGGCCTCGCACATCGCCTTGACGGGAGTCTGGTTGGCCAGGAAGTCGCCGCCGTAGATGGTGTCGTCAAAGTGCTGGGCGGTCGTATCACCTTCGCCCTTGAGGTTCTTGGCGGCATTGATTCCGCCCTGCGCACACACGCTGTGGGAGCGCTTGACCGGGACAATCGAGAACAGGTCGACGCTGCCGCCGGCTTCGGCGATTTTGATAACCGCCGCCAGTCCGGCGAGGCCGCCGCCAACCACGATGATTCTGGGTGATGCCATGCCCTTGAGACCTTTCATACGGAAGCGAACGGTTGCAGAGTTCGCAGTTCACAGTTCGTAGTTCGAAGCAAGCACGCCTAAGCGAGTTCCAATGGGCGTGCAACATTTCCGGAACTCGCGGGCGCGGTGCGGAGTGATACTGGAACGTCTTCCGGCGCGTTCTGATATTTGGGCTCGATGAACGCCCAGATGCTGGCCAGTCCCATGACGCAGAGCAGAACGCCGCCGGCGAGGCAGACCCAACCGAAGCGTCGCCGCGCCGTCTCGCCGGGAGTAATGCCCCACTTGGCCGCGAACAGCCAGATGCCGTAGGCGAAGTGCCAGCAGACGGCGATCATCGCAATTACATAGAAGGCCAGCATGAAGGGGTTCGCGAGTTCATGCTGCACCTTGGCGAATGCCATGCCGGGATTGTTAGGAAGATCGGCGCCAAGGAAGCGCTGGCGCAGCACGTGCTGAATGATGTAGACGAGCGCAACCAGGCCGGTCCAGCGTTGTGCGACGTACATCCAGTTGCCCGCCCACGGGTAATAAACCACGTTGGACTTGCCGCGAAACCAGATGTAGACGCCGTAAAGGCCGTGATAGAGCAGCGGCAGGAAGATGAATGTCCACTCGAGGACGCGCACCAGTGGCAGCGAATTGAGGAACTTTACCTGCGCGCCGTAAGCGGCGGGACCTTTGAGCGCCTCGAAGTTCGAGAGCAGATGCTCGACGAAGAAGGCGCCGATGGGAATGATGCCGAGCAGCGAATGCAGCTTGCGCCAGATAAACGAGTTGCCTTCACCGGCGCGCAGAGGCTGCACTCCGGCGCGAATCTTGGGCGCCACGGGATGTTGAGCAGTTGCCATTGAAATGTCAGCTCCTGGAGGCTGGCTGATCCGGATTCCGGAAGGTTTGCGTTTCGGATAGAGGTACGCGGAGGTGACGTAAATTACCCATAGCATTATTGGGAACGCGCGTAACGATCGTCAAGGACGCACTGTGGTTAAATCGCTTGCCTGCACGATTTTCCGCGCGATTGCGGTGGTTACCACTTTCTTGCGAAATCAGTAAACAGGCGGCCGGGGTTGTCTGCGACGACGACACCCTCGGTGCCGGCGCCCATATCGAGCATCAACTGCTTGATTGCGCCATCGTGGAGGACGTTGTCTTTCACGATGCAATTACGCAGGCCGTGGTGGACGATTCCGTAGGCGGGGCTCCACACGCCGGTAGGGCCGTCATCGCGTCCCGCCTGCAGCGTGTTGCCTATGCAGGTCACGCCTTCGCACTCTTCGAGGAGGATTTGTGCGGAGTCGTGGCTGCCTGCATCCGCGAGCTTGCCGCTGCGCTTGATGAAGTTGCCGGTGATGGTCACCTGGGTGCACGGGCCGCGCCCTTTGCGCAGAGCGATGCCGACGGTTCCTGCGCGGTCAAAGAAGTTGCCGGTGATCTGGTAGCCGTCTCCACCCGCGATGACGAAATTCTCTTCGCCGTTCCACTCGATGCGATTGGCGGTGAACGTCACCGAGGCGTTCTCCTGGCGTGCGGCGAAACCGGCGCGTTTGTTGCCGCTGAACCAATTGTCAAGGAGGAAGCCGTCCCACCCGCGCAGGCTGAGGCCGTCGCCCGCGTTGTAGCCCATCATGCAGTGGCGCACGCTGAAGCACCACGCGCACTCGAGATGGACGCCATCGCCGCTGAAGCGGACGACCTGGCAGCCTTCGATGCGGAAGCCGTCTTCATGTTCCCCCCACTTGACGCGCTTGGTGGCGATGCCGTGAATGCTGGTGCCGAGGTTCCGGCCTTCGAGGGCAAGCCCCTGGATGGTCGCGCCGCGCGCATCGGTTAGATTCAGCAGGCAGAACGCGGCGGGGTCGGCAAGATGGAGCGCCGATCCGCCGGGACCACTGTAATTCCATGCCGGAACGCCGACCACGGCGACGCCGGCGGGGACGTGGAGTTCGCCGGTGAGATAGGTGCCGGGCGGAAGGAAGACTGCGCCGCTCTTCCGGCCGGCCTCGTCGAGCGCGCGCTGCAGCGCGGCCGTGTCATTCGTCTTGCCATCACCGGCGGCGCCGGCCTGTTGCGCATCGATGAAGGCGCCGTGTGCTGCCGCGGCCTGGGCCACCGCGCCCGGCGGAAAGAGAAGGGAAGTCGCGCCCATCGCGGCTCCCATGGCTAGTTTCCTGCGATTCAAGAGACTACCTGTCATCGATTGGTTCCCTCTGGGTTCTGCCTGGCGAACTGAATGTCAGTTTTGGATCTTTTGGAGGAGCACTTCGATCGCTCGCCCGCGATGGCTCAGCGTCAGCTTTTGTTCGAGGCTGATCTCGGCCATGGTGCAATCGAGCTCGGGCAGATAAAACAGCGGATCGTATCCGAAGCCGCCTGTGCCGCGCGGAGCCTGCATGATCACGCCTTCCACGGTACCCTCAGCTATCTCAAGGACCTTGCCGTCGCGAGCCGCCGCCAGCACGCAGCGGTAGCGAGCAACGCGCTGATCTGCTGGAGTTGTGGCCAGCCGCTGCAGCAGCAGCATGTTGTTCCACACGTCGGTGTTGTCCAGGGGCGCATCCGGCGAGTCCACCAGCCCGGCATCGGCCGCATAGCGAGCTGATCGCACGCCGGGGGCTCCGCTCAATGCATCCACTTCCAGTCCCGAGTCGTCAGCCAGCACCAGTTCGCCCGGTGCGAATTGAGAGTAATACACTGCCTTGAGCCGCGCATTCTCCTCGAAGGTGGTTCCCGTTTCCTCCGGTGGAGGGATCGACTCAAGGTCAGGCAGAGGTTCAATGGCAATGCCGTGGGCGTCGGCGGCAGTCTTGAAATCGCGCAGCTTGCCCTGGCTTGAGGTTGCTGCAAACAGCCGAAGGATCATGATTCGAGTTTACCCATTCGAAATCGCTTCCCAAACATCTGGTTCAGCATGCACAATGTTTCTGTTTTGAAAATCCAGTCGAGGAAAGCTATGAATCGTCGCGCGTTAAGGGGGATCGTCCCGGGATTGGTGTCCGCCACCATCGTCGTTGGAATTCTGCTGGGAGCAAGCGGTCTTGCCGCGGCAACCTCAGGCGCGTCCGGCCCGGTCGATCTGCGCGTGGATAATCTCGTCACGCCGCTCGGGATCGACGATCCGAACCCGAGCTTTTCGTGGGAATTGCGCGATCCCTCTCCCTGGGCAAAGCAGACTGCTTATCAGGTAGACGTCTTCGCCAGCCCGGATTCCTTCTCCGACATCAAGCTGGCCTGGTGGTCGTCCGGTCGAGTGGAGTCTGCGCAATCCTTGAACGTTCGCTACGCCGGTCCCGCGCTCAAGGCATCTACGCGTTACTACTGGCGGGCCACGGTGTGGGGAGCAGGTGGCAAGGCTTATCCAGCGGCTCAACCCACGTGGTGGGAGACCGGCCTGATGAATCAGGACGCGTGGACAGCCAACTGGATCGGCTACGAAACGGCCGAGGAAGCCGCCGTGCGCCACGCATCTGCGAAGTGGATTGCCAGCCCCGACGCGGAAGCTCTCATTGCCGAAAAGAAGATGCCGTTGAAGTTTGAATACCGTGCGGCGATTCACCTCGACAAGCCTGTGAAATCCGCGACGCTCTACGCCACCGGCCAGGACACCGTTGCCGCCTGGATCAACGGCGAACAGGTGCTGGAGCCGTCGCCGTTTCCAGCGTGGCACCAGATGCCGTGGAAGAAATTCGTGCGCACGGATGTGACGGACAAGCTTGCTCAGGGCGACAACGTGGTCGCGCTCGAATCCGTGATGTACACCGTGCGGCGCAACGGCAAGGACGCGCCACCGCTGATCGCGACCATCTTTGTGCAGTATGCTGACGGGACCACCGCCACCTTTGCAAGCGACACCACCTGGAAGACCGCTACGCATGCTGCCGACGGTTGGCAGCAGAAGTCCTTTGACGATTCGGGGTGGAAGGCGGCTGTCGAGTTCAGTCAGTCGCGCGGTGACGAAGCCCCACTCGGCAATCCGTGGATTCCCGATTCAGTGAAGGCGCTCCGTCACGACTTCGATGTGAGCAAGGCGGTGAAGTCCGTGCGGTTGTACTCAACGGCACTCGGCGATTACGAGATGTTCCTCAACGGCAAGCGTGTCGGCGACGACTACTTTGCGCCGGGTTGGACCGATTATCGCGAGCGCGTGGTTTATCAGGCGCACGATGTGACCGCGCTGGTGCAGAGTGGGAAGAATGTGATCGGTGCGCTGCTGGCGCCGGGTTGGTATTCGACGCCGCTCGAATGGTTTCAGCAGCCAAACAATTATGGTGTGACGCCTCCGGCGCTGCGGGCGCAGTTGCGAATTGAGTATGCGGATGGATCGGTGGAGTGGGTGAAGACGGATACAGATTGGAATGCCACCACTTCGCAGATACTCAGTTCTGAACTATATGACGGCGAGACTCAGGACGCGCGCCGATCGATTCCGATGAATGGTTCATGGCTATCGCCACACCTCAGTCCTGTCGGATGGCCGAAAGCAATCGTCATCAATCCCAAGCCGATCGAGATCGTCGCGCAGGACTACCAGCCCATTCGAGTGGAACGCGAGATGCACGCGAAGGCTGTCATGCAGCCCAGCCCCGGCGTTTATATCTATGACTTCGGACAGAACCTTGCCGGCATCGAGAAGCTGCACGTCTCCGGGCCGGCGGGCACCGACGTGAAGGTGCGCTTTGCCGAGATCCTCAACGACGACGGCACACTCTACACAGACAATCTCCGCACCGCGAGGGCCACCGATCACTTCATCCTCTCTGGCAAAGGCGTCGAAGAGTTCACGCCGCAGTTCACGTTCCACGGCTTCCGCTACGCGGAGATCACCGGTTTGCCGAGCGCGCCGGGCAAGGACGCGCTGACGGTGCTCGTTCTGCACACGGATGCGCCGTTCGCTGTGCAGCTAAAGACAGGCAGCGAGATGGTCAACAAGCTCTGGAGCAACATCGTCTGGGGGCAGCGCTCCAACTTCGTCGGCATTCCAACCGACTGCCCGCAGCGTGACGAGCGCCTGGGCTGGATGGCCGACGCGCAGGTCTTCTGGCGCACCGCGAGTTACAACATGGACCTCGCCGCATTCTCGCGCAAGTTCGCGCGTGATATGCGCGGAACGCAAGTGGGCACGGCCATGTATGGCATCTACTCGCCCGGGACCGCGGCGGAGAACACGGGCTTCGGCCCAGGCTGGAGCGACGCCGGCGTCATCATTCCATGGACCTCGTGGCTGCAGACCGGCGACACCGCCGTCATCGATCAGAACTGGGATGCGATGACGAAATATGTTGCCGCCATCGAGGAAGCCAATCCTGACGGGCTGTGGAAGAACAAAGGTGGCACGCCCTTTGGCGACTGGCTTTCGCCCGAAGGCCGCACCAACCAGGTGCTCATCGCCAGCGCATCGTGGGCTTATGATGCGATCCTGTTACGCGAAATGGCCCACGCGACTGGCCGCACCGCAGACGAACAAAAGTACGCCGCGATGTTCGAGAAGATTCGCGATGCGTTTCAGATGCAGTTCGTCCATTCCGATGGATTTGTGGCGGGGGCCGACAAGGAGCCCAATCGGATGGGCGAGCGCACCCATGATACCGCTGCAGGAATAGACGACACACAGACTGGCTACGTACTGGCGCTGCACATGAATCTTCTGCCTGAGAACATCCGCGCTGCCGCGGCGCAGAAGCTGGTCGACAAGATTCAGGCGAACCACGGTTTGCTCGGCACGGGGTTTCTCGGAACGCCGTATCTTCTCGAAGAGCTTACTAAGACCGGCCACGCTGATGTCGCTTATCAGCTTTTGATGAATGCGAAATATCCGTCGTGGGGCTATCTCATCGAACACGGCGCGACAACGACGTGGGAGCGTTGGAACGGCGATGAGATGAAGAAGGATCCCAGCATGAACTCGTACAACCACTACGCGTATGGCGCGGTGGCTGACTGGATCTATCGTTACGCGGCCGGTGTGGATGCGACACCGCTCGATGCGGGCTTCCATACTGTGGTGCTGCATCCGCAGTTCGACAAGCGTCTTGGTTCGGTGGACTTCACTTACCCCTCGAGTTACGGCATCATCCACTCTGCATGGACGGTGCAAGGAAGCAAGGTCAACTGGACTGTAACCATTCCCGCGAACACTACGGGCTTTATTGGTGATGCGGAGAAGGGCACGATCACGAGCACACGGAAGAATGACGGACGGATGGAGTCCGGCAAAGGGCCGAACGGCGAAGCCGGAATTCGGCTGCAGCCGGGAATATACGAGTTCACGGCGGAAGTGAAATAGGCTGGCGGGGAGAAGCAGATTCCCTTCGGGAATGATAGATAGAAAAGCAGAGGAACATTGATTGTGAGGTCGAATGGCAAGTATCGTTGCGGGAATCGGATGGCATGTGATCGGCGCGGGCATGGCTGCGTCGTTTTACGCGCCCATTGAGAAAGTGAAGAGGTGGTCGTGGGAGACGACGTGGGCCATCGCAGGCCTGTTCTCCTGGATCCTGCTGCCCATCGGCGTCAGCCTCATCCTGCTGCCCGACTTCACCGGCTTTTACGCGTCGATCGATCCGCACCTGTTGCTGAAGATCGCGCTCTTCGGAGCGATGTGGGGCGTGGGCAATGTGAGCTATGGGCTCACCATGCGACACCTCGGCATGTCGCTCGGCATCGGCATTGCAATCGGCGTCACGCTGATCGTCGGAACGCTGGTTCCACCCGTGATGCACGGCCAAGCTGGGCTACTCTTCACCACACACGGTGGCCTCTACACCATGTCCGGGGTGCTCGTCGCACTGTGTGGCGTGGCGGTCGTCTCGTGGGCAGGCCACAAGAAAGAGCTTCAACTCAAGGGACATCTCGAAGAGTTCAACGTTGGCCTCGGCCTCCTGCTGGCGGTGATGTGCGGCATCTTCTCCTCGGGCATGTCGTTTGCCATCGATGCCGCGCAGCCCATGCAAGATGCGGCGAAAGCCGTCGGCGTCAATCCGCTGTACGCAGCACTTCCCAGCTACGTGTTCATCATGGGTGGCGGCGCCATCGTCAACCTGGCGTACTGCTTCACCCGTCTTGCCGCGGTGAAGCGGCTGTCCCTGCGGGAAGATCTCAGCCAGCCTGGACTGACGCTTCGCACCAACGCACTACTCGCTGCCACTGGCGGAATCATGTGGTATCTGCAGTTCTTCTTCTACGCATGGGGAGCGGCGAGTATTCCCGTCAGTATGTCGTACGTGAACTGGATGCTGCACATGAGCATCTACGTTCTCTGTGGCAGCATTGTGGGCCTCGCGCTCGGCGAGTGGGCCGGCATCCGCAGCGGGCTCATCCGACTGCTCTGGGTCGGCATCATCATCATCATTATCGCCGCGAATCTTGTCGGCGTCGGCATGGCCTACGGGCAATAGTCCTGCCGTTATCAATAGAGAAGGCCGGGGCAAATGCCTCGGCCTTCTCATTTCACCGGCAACAGAAGCTAGTTGATCTCCTGCTTCAACGGCAGATTTCGCGACGAGCCTCCCACGCTCACCGTGCGCTTGCCGGTCGCTGTCACCCACTTGTTGTTCTTGATCGACCAGTACTGCAACTGCCGCTCGGGCACATGCAGAGTGACCGTCTTCGTCTGACCCGCGCCAAGGTGCACGCGATCGAACGCAGCCAGCGCGCGGACAGGGAACTGCACTCCCTCAGGAATCTCGCTGGGCGCGCCAATGTACACCTGCGGCACCTCGTCTGAAGCCATCTTGCCCGTGTTCTTGATCTTCACGATCACGTCGAGGCCGCCCTCGGCGAGTTTGGCCACCTTCAGGTCAGAGTACTCGAACGTCGTGTAGCTCAGCCCATGACCGAATGCGAACAGAGGCTCAATGTTCTCCTTGTCGAACCACCGATAGCCCACGTTCACGCCTTCGCTGTAGATGGTCTTCTTATCCGGCGCGCGCTTGCTGCGTTCGGGATGCTTGGGGTCCGTAGCCGCGTAGTCCTCAAGCTGCTTGCCCCAGGTTACCGGCAGGCGCCCCGCCGGGCTGGTCTTGCCCAGGAGGATGTTCGCCGTTGCCCAGCCGCCTTCGTCGCCGGGCCACCACATCTCGACCACGCCCTTCACCTTGTCTACCCATGGCAGAGCGACCGGCTGGCTGGTGTTCAGAACAACAACAGTGTTGGGATTTACCGCAGCAATCTCTTCAATCAGCTTGTTCTGATCGCCCGGCAATCCGAACACCGGCGACAGACGCGTCCACGCGAACACCACCGCAGTCTTCGCATTCTTCGCCGCTGCAATGGCTGCATCGTGGTCGGCCTGGCGCTGCTGCGGCGTGTACCAGTTCAACCGAACCTGCACCGGCGCGCTCGAAGTGTCAGAAGAGGTCGTGATCTCGATTGCATGCGGCCCTGCCTTCAGATCGATCGAACGCCGCACGTTGTCCAGGCCGTCCGTTGTCGGCACAACATTGTCCTGGTTGGCCTGCAGGATATCGCCGTGCACGCCGCCCTGGAAGGCGCCCGTGCTCGCAACGCGCTTGCCATCGATCGACACGCGCGCATTCGTCCCCAGCGCCTGCAGATAGATCCAGTAGTCGCCGTCCTTGGGCACGTTCAAGGTGCCCTTCCAGGTTGGCTTTGAGTTCGCCGGAAGCGCTGTGCCGGCCTTGGTTGTAAAGTTCAACTGCGCATCGACCTTGTCCTCGCCGCCGCCCGAGCGCACCAAGCCGGCTTTGCCGTCGTGACTCAGCAGATCCGCGGGAATCGCCGATCCCGTCATGTCATCGGCCACTGCGAACTGGATATCCGCGTTGCCCGAGATCTTGCGCATCGCTGCGAGCGGACCGATCTGCCGCTGCGGCAAGCCCACAGACCGCTCGCCGTTGATGCCGATCGAATCCACTTGCGCCGCGGTCGGTCCAATCAGCACCACGGAATCCAGATCGTTCGACTTCAGCGGAAGCACATTCCCATCATTCTTCAGCAGCACCGCCGCGTCTTCGCCGGTCTTCTCGATAATTTTGGCGTTCGCTTCGATGGCCTGCTGCGTCACCTCGTGCTTGTGCAGTCCATCCATGTAGCCGAAATGCACGATCTCATACAGCACGCGTCCCGCGGCCCGCGTAACCGCCTCTTCAGTCACGGTGCCATCTTTCAACGCATCGGGCATCTTCTTCTTGTCGAGCTTCACGCCGAAGTTTCCGCCGCCGAATCCCGCCGGCTTCGGCTCTTCGGGAATATGCCCGCCGAACATGTCCCCGATATCGCCCATCGCGCCCGGGTTCATCGGCGGCGGAGGCGGGTTTGAATCGAAGAATGACGGAATGAACGAAGACATGCCAGGAGCGGCTCCAGGCATCTCCATGTCGAGGCCGGCATTGATGAAGTCCACGCCGTGCACCGCGCCCCAGTCAGACGTCACGAACCCCTTGAAGCCGATCTCGTCGCGCAGGATCTTCGTCAGCGTGTTTTTGTTGCCGCATGCAAATACGTCGTTCAGCTTGTTATACGAGCACATGATCGACGAAACGTCGGCCTTCACCGCCGCGTCGAACGGAGCTATGTAGACCTCGTGCAGCGTCTGGTCATCGATGTAAGTGCTCTCGTTATCCGAGTCGTAGCCGACGTAGTGCTTGATCTGCGCCATCACGTGCTGCGACTGAATTCCCTTGACCTCGCCGACGCCCATCACGCTGGTCAGGTATGGGTCCTCGCCGAACGTGTTGTAGCCGCGCCCGAACTCAAGATCGCGATCGATATTGACGAACGGCTGCAGCGAGACATCGATTCCCAGCGCGCGATCCTCGCGACCGATCACCAGTCCGTTATCCTCTGCATCTTTCACACTGAAGGTCGCGGCCACGCCCATCGTGGCCGTCTCGCCCTGCGACGGCACGCGCGTCAGCACGCCCGGCGGCCCGTCTGCGAATCGCAGGCTGGGAATCTTCAGCCGCGGGATGCCTGCCAGATATCCTGCCTGGCCCTGGTACACCTTGGGATCTTCCTGCGTGCCGTGAATGAGCGTGAGTTTTTCCTCGAGTGTCATCTGGCTCAGCAGCTTGTCCACCCGCGCATCGCCGGTTACCACCGGAACCGTCTGCGCCGTCGCTGCCAGCCCCGCCGCCAGAAATGCTCCTGCGGCCAATACACTCGCCCGTTTCAACATCTTCGAAGTCGATGAGTCCATCTCTACTCCCTCCAGGGGCTGCTCGGAGGTTCCCGTCGCATTGCGCACGAGAGCCCGTTATAAAACGGTTGAGCAGCTTTCCCTTGGTCGGCAAGCAGTGTAGAACATCAAGGTATCGATCGGGAGTGTGAATAAGGTGGAATCGCGCCGTGCGGCTACAAGACTCTTCCCGTCGCTTCTTGTGGGCATTCAGGATTCTTCCTGGATCTCAATCTCCAGGCAGGGCAGGTAGGGCAGGCAGCAGCAGATCGCGATCGAACCCGTGCGTCACCAGGTCACGCCGCAACTGATCGACATTCGTGAACAGCAGGCCCTCGATGCCTAGTTCACGGGCGGCATCGATATTCACTTGCTTGTCGTCCAGGAACAGCGTCTCTTCCGGCCGCGTTTCCAGCTTCTCCAGTGCATGCCGGTAAATTCCAGCGTCGGGCTTCGCCATCCCCAGTTGGAAGGACCATACCTGCACATCGAATCCGTGGATCCAGGCGAACTCTCGCTCGATATTCTCAAGCACTGAGTCGCCCATGTTTGACAGAATCGCTGTGCGAATCCCTTGCGCCTTCAACTGGTCGTGCCACGCCAGCATCGCCGGATCGGACGTCGTCCACATCTGCGCGTCCAGGCGATTCAGTTCCTCCAACAGCTGATCGGTCAAAGGAAGCCCGGTGCTCAACTTGAATTTCTGCCAGAACGCCGTCCCGCTCAGCTTGCCTTCGTCGTAAGCATGACGGTCTGCCCAGTAGAGCTTCTCGAATTCGTCCACCGGCAGCCCCGTGATCCTCACCATTCCGTCATGCGCCCGCTGCACTGGAGGCCCGGTCAATACCATTCCGTAATCAAAGATCACTGCGCGAATACTCAATATTCCTCCCTGATCTATAAGTCGGGATGCACGCCGACCGCGAAAGGCTTCTGATTTCATTCTCCATGATTGCGTTACCCGGAACGATATCCTGACTGCGGACATCTGATGCAGTTCTCACAGCGCACCAACTGGAACACCGAAGAGACCGACCTCG
>Ga0206908_1030_pt1 | contig 28258 bp, 20 predicted proteins | sample Alteio_BWOrgHeat_78_FD_152979 | JGI IMG/M metagenome (GOLD analysis project Ga0206908, IMG submission 152979) | Enriched cells from forest soil in Barre Woods Harvard Forest LTER site, Petersham, Massachusetts, United States -... | ecosystem: Environmental > Terrestrial > Soil > Temperate forest >... | reverse complement strand
AAATGCTTTCTATTTGTTCGGGAAAGCGTAACTGCAATTTAACGCCCTTGGCAGCTATTTGAGGGGCCAGCAGGTCAGCGACATTATCGATGATATTTTTGATCTTATAGGACGCAAATTTCATTTCCTGGCGGCCCGATTCGATACGTGCGATGTCCAAGAGATCATTGATCAGGTTGACTAAGTTATCAGAATGGGAATTGATCTTGGCCAGGCGTTCTTTGACGGCAACAGGCACCTCGCCGATCTTCCCGGCGATCAGGATGGCCGCATAGCCTTTGATGGATGTTAGAGGAGTTCTCAGCTCATGAGACACGGCAGAGATGAATTCTGATTTCTTATTGCTGATATCATTGACTTTTTGAAGGGCGCCGGCCAATTGTTTGGTGCGGTCAGCAACTTTTAATTCCAGCTCCTGGCTTGAACGGAATACTTTTTCGAACAGCTGTGCATTCTCCACAGACTGGCCTATCTGTCCGGCCAGGATCGTGATCAACTCCTCATCGCCTTGAGTGATCACAGGGGCATTATAGCGATTGCCGACGAAAACAAAACCAATGCTTCCTGTCTGGGTCAGGATAGGAGAAACAATAAAATGTTCAGATTCAAATATCTGGGTTATTTTTTCTTTGATCTTGTTGGAGCAATTAATAGAAGACAGGGAGTGGGTTTCCTGCAAAGCCCGTTTGAGCGACTCTTCGGCACTGACCTCTTTTAGCATGGCTTCGGCACGGGTTTCTTTATAGCCGAGATTAAAACGGATCTTTAAAACATTGTTATCATTCATGGAAGCAATGAGGACACGGGCAAACCCCAGGTCTTCGAAGAGAGCAGGGGATATTCTCTGGAAGATCTCGCTTTCATTAAGCGCCTGGCTTAACTGCCGGGATGTGCGCTGAAGGGCGTTTAAACCGCTGAGGCGTTTGTCCATTTCTTCGCGGGTCTTATTAAGTTCCAGGTCAGTGCGGACGATCAATTTTGCCTGTTCGTCGAGATCATTGAAGGAACGCATCAGTTTATGGTGTGCTTTTTCCATTTCTTTGATGGTATTTTCTTTATTGATAAAGGCACAAATAAGATATACCGTCGCGCACAACAGGACAAAAAATAATGATGCTTAGTGTCTGAAGGATCTCGGCATTTATCGTGCCCATAGAGCGCCTATTCTTTTATGAGATAGCTACAATGAGAATATTTTCGTTATGCAAATAAACATTCTTGATATCATTCAGTCCGCCAAAAGGCCCGATCTCGCCGTAAGAGCACATCCCTAAGATCGGTGTGGTATAACCCAGGACATCTTTAATGGCCTGGATCTCATTGAAAGCGCTGCTCCCCAGTATTTTATGGCGGGCCAGGGATTCAAATATAAGGACAAGCTTGGCCTGCTTATCTCCGAGGGACGCTTTGACCAGCTCAGCCGCTTCAATGGCAGAATTGCGGCAGGAATCTTTGTTGCTGATCATCAAATGCACCTCGGCACCCTGAGGAATACCCTCATGACATACGATACTACCGTCTTCCAGGATGTCAATAATGTTGCGTAACAAATATTGGCGGGATTCTTCCAGGTAAATGCCTAGCGGGTATCTTGCGGCGTATGAATTTAGAGTGACATTTTTTAATCCTTCAGCTTCGGTACCTAAAAAATGTTTATAAATTTCAATAGCCGGCTTATCGTCAATGGTGCGGATGATATAGCCGTCGATCTTGGTGACAGTGCGCGGCTTGCCGAGCGGTTTAAAGCCATGCCTGCAGCCTAAGGCCAGATGAAAGGTGCCTCCGAGTAAAAGGCCAACGATGGAATTCTGTAATATCTGGTCCTGAAAGAATTGAGAGAGGTTCTTATATTTAAAATCGTCGCTGGAAATGGCCCCGAGTACCGGAAAGCCGCCGCCCAATGTCTCTTTGACCCCGCGGATAAACTGGGAAGCATTTTTTTCAATGCCTTCTGAAAAAGTGATGAAGACCTCCCGATGAGAGACGTTCAGGTCCTGGGCTGCTTTGCGGGCGAGGTCAAAGCCGACATAATGCATATCTTTGGAAATTTCGCTTGTTGCAGCGATCCCGCAAAGGATCTCGTCGGAGTTAATGCCTGCGATCGCAATGCCGCGATTAGTCACGCCATTGGACAGAATGATCCCACCGGTGGACGAGCCGATCAGGTGTTTTGGTTTGAGGGTGCGGGTGATGACTTGCTGGACTTCAGGGACGACATATTGAGGGGAAGCAAAAACGATGACCAGGTCAGTATCGACGGTATTGAGCTGGTTCTTGACCTGCACACAAGCTTGTAGAATAGCTTTTGACGGCTCGGGGTGCTGGCTGAAACCGATACTGATACTGGTAGGCAAAGAAAGCTCCTTGGATTCAAGTCGTTCATTCGATTATAAATTTAAGATCACCAGTGTCAATGATATTTGTTGACGATTGAGGAGCTTTGAGATATTCTTACCTTCCTAATTCATTTGGCCCCATCGTCTAGCCTGGTTAGGACGTCTGCTTCTCAGGCAGAAAACACCGGTTCAAATCCGGTTGGGGCTACCAAAGTTCCCTCGCTATCCCAAATTTCCCCTAGTTTGCTTTTAGTATATATACATGGCATACTCTCCCTATGCGCAGCTATGTGTCTATTTTTGCTATATTGGTATTTATTACCAATATAATTGGTTCTTTACCTCAAGCCCAAGCAGATGACTTTCGTTTGCCTGTGCCTGGTGTAATGGTAGGTTTGAGTCCTCAGTTTAGTCCTCCGATATTGAAGGGCATCAAGGTTCATCCGGATAATCCATTTAAATTTGATTTTATTCTTGATCATGGCGACAACAAATTATCAAATGACGCTCTTAAAGATGAATCCAGTAAGCTGATCAAGTATTTCCTTGCCTCTTTAACTATTCCTGAAAAAGATTTGTGGGTTAATCTTTCACCTTACGAGAAAGACCGTATTATTCCTAACAGTTTCGGCCTAACGGAAATGGGCCGTGATCTGCTGGCAGAAGACTATATGCTTAAACAGATCACCGCGTCATTAATTTATCCAGAAGGGGAGACGGGCAAAAAATTCTGGAAGCGTATTTATGAAGAAGCTGACAAAAAATTTGGGACAACGAATATACCTGTGAATACGTTTAATAAGGTTTGGATAGTGCCAGAAAAAGCTGTCGTTTACGAGAACGCCAAGGCAGGGACAGCTTATGTGGTGGAATCAAGGCTTAAGGTAATGCTTGAGCAGGATTATCTTTCACTGCAGAAGCATGAAGGCGTTCAATCCGCCCCACAGGTAAAATGTACTAATCCATTAGGCACTCAGATAGTGCGCGAGATAGTCATTCCTGAATTAACTAAGGAAGTTAATTCAGGCAAGAATTTTTATCAATTGCGTCAGGTTTATAATTCTTTGATTTTGGCCACATGGTATAAGAAGAGAATCAAGGACAGCATTCTGTTACAAGTTTATGAAAACAAAAACAAAATAGCTGGTGTGAATACGGATGATCCGCAGGAAAAGCAGAAGATCTATGAACGTTATCTGCAGGCTTTTAAAAAAGGTGTTTTTAACTATATAAAAGAAGAAGTAAATCCCGCTTTGGCAAACAAAGAACAGGAGATGTTGCCCAGGAAATATTTTTCAGGGGGTGTTAATTATGCGATGTTTGGCAATAAAACTGATGCGGCGATGAGTATTAAGGAATTTGATTCAAATGATCATTTGCCTGAAGGAATCGGTGATGATGCGGTGAATGAAGATGTTCTGAGGATCACCATTTCGGCAGCAGATACTACTATGACGCTAAAGATATTAAAAGAACTGCTGGCAGGATTAACCCCTGCGATCGCTGATAAACTTGAAAATGTGCCAGCAGGTACTCGTACGAAGATAGAAAAATTAAGAGGATCATTCCCAAGGCTAATTTCCATAATCACTAAGAACAGATTGAAAGTAAATGATAGCCTTATCGATCAGATGGAAAGTGTTTATGGGATTTCTCAAACAGATCCTGTCGGCGTGTATGAAAAATTAGTTGATGAACAGATATATGGGTTCTTCTATTACGGAATGGCAGGCAAGAACATACTTCAGGCTGAAGCATTAAGTAAAGAATATATTAATGATTGTATAGCATTAATGCTGCCAAAGCCGACGGGTGCAGCTCCGTATATAAATCCATTTGGTTTGCAAAACGGGAAGGAGATCAGTAGGGAAGGGATGCTAAAGGTTCTTAAAGATGGGTTTAATAGCATGATAGAGAATGAGAAAGAAATAATTGTAGAAAATGTGAAACAAGTAGAAAAAGAGAAAAGAATGAAGAGGGAGCAAGAAATACTAAAAATTAAACAAGAGCAAAGAGAAGAAAAAAGACAGGCTGAATTATTAAAGGGAGGGCAAAAAGCTGTTCCCAGTGGAACGGGCAAGAAAAAAGAAAAGAGGGAAGAAATCCGGTCCGTTTTTATTCCCCAAGAAGATAGATTAATAATTATGGCCCTGAACGCAAAAACGACGCGGGAATTCATTGAAAATGTGAGAAAGATGAACGGAAATAAGAATTTTCTTCCAGGTATTGTGGAAGCCGAACTTGTGAAACATGCACAATCTAAAGGATGGCAAATACTTGATGAGTATTTTATGTTCTTAAAAGAAGGCGAGAAGAGTGGCCCTAAAGATGCAGTTGTGCCAATTTTAGAAAAACCTTCGTCAGATGTAAATCCTTCAAATGCCAAAGTTTTAGGTAATGAAGAAGGAAATTTACGAAAGAATTTAACTATTCCAATAACGAGTCCGTATTTAAATTTAGATAGCCAGGGTTTCGAAGTTTCCATGATGCCACAATCGGTATGGATGAATAAAGACATTTTTTGGGATAAGAAGACGGGTTCTTTAAATCAAGAGGCCTTTGACTGGGTAGTCCATAACTCTAAGAAAATATTTAGAAGTCAGAATGAATACAAACCATGGGCCTCTGGAATTTACAGATTTGTATTTGTACCAAAAGGATACAGGAAACATCAGGTTTATGTAAGATTGTTGATAGGGGAGAAAAAAATAATCTTTGTAGGATTTATGCCTCTATCTACGGCGCATGTAAATGATCAAAATCCGCTCAAAATAGAATTAAAAAGATATTTAATTGGTTTATCAGATATTAAAACATATGAAGATTTTAAGAAAAAAGGCAGTGTTGAGATCTTAGAGCCTGATAGGGCGGTGTCTTCTGATGAATATAGGTATAGTCCCAGAAGGATTTGGCGAGCCTTTAACTTGGAGCAGCTTTGGTCTGATGACTTATGGAAGAATGGTAATGAAACAGCAATTGAAAAGATCGATCAGGTTCTTGAGGGCATTAATAAATTTTATGCCTCTAAAGGGGTAGCAATAGCAGCATATGATAATTGGATTGATGCTATTATTAATAATAGCAAATATTTTATTCCCAAATATTTTTTTGCCGAAGATTTGCCTCGTACGTATATATTTTTAGAGCGGATCTGGCATTATTTTCCCCAACTAGGCATTGTGTCATTAGATTTGGTATTAAAGCATATCAAGTCTTTTTTCCCTGAGGATTTTTACGAACACAATCACATAGTGGTTGATTCGTTATTTTTAGACCAGCAATTAAGTATGGCGCAAAGGAAATTTGGAGGAGAGAATGAGTTTATGGAATTTATTAAGAATACTGCAGATAGAAAAAGGGCAGTGAGTGTGATAGGAAACCTTATTCTTATAAGACCGGAGTATTCCGCTCATTTGTTCAGAAATAATCCAGCGAGTATAAAGAATATTTTAGAATACGTTTTAATCACATATAAGGATATTGAAGAAACCATCGATCCAAAAGAACTCAGCTATATTTTGTCACAGGTAGTTAATTGGAAATATTCAGATCAAAATCTCCGTGATGAAATTCGATCAATAGTTAAAGAAATAAGAGAGAAGTATGGTATTTCTGAAGACGGCCCTCAGTCGAATATTTATATGCAGTCTAAAGAGAAGATTCCCAATATTCAGAAGGCTTATCAGATAATGCTGCGATACTGGAAGGCGAGGGGCGCATTGACCAATGGGTTTAGTGAGAAATATTTGGAAGATGTCAGATTTGTGGCGAACAATATGACAGGAATGAGGCCCATTGATAATGTTAATGCCATCACTCCAAAAGATTTTGGGAAGATGTTCATTGTATATTGTAAAGGCCGTAAAGATCCAGAAGTAATGTTTATGATGGATTTTAGTGATAAAAGCGGGCCTACTCCTTATTTTACAGGGCTTGATGGCGTTAGCGAGAGCAATATGGAACGGGAACATAATCGTAATCTTTTATCCATCAGGTTTCATTCAAAGGAGTTTGTTGAAGAAACACTCGATATAGAAAAGTTATATGTTGTTGATAATATGAATAATTCTGTCATAGATAAAATGCTAAGTGATCCAGCGATGAACAATATGAAAAATGAAAGAGGTGGTATCGACTTAACTCCTCTCAGTACTGCCTTACAGTCCCAACGCTCCGGTGAAGGCATCAAATTTCACCTTGACCCCGCCATGCTTGCCCAACTACAGAACGCTCCCGGCTTTGTGCCGGTGATTATCAGTATTCAGCCGATGATCAATTTAAGGCAGTTTTTGGGTTTGACTGATAGCCAATCTACTCAACATGTAGTTTAGAGCCAAAGGATTCTTTAGACGGGCATAGCCACTTTAAGGTAAAAGTTCTCTCTTTTATCCGGTTGGGGCTATTTTTTACTGCACTTTTGTTTATCCTTTGCAAGTAGTTCCCAGGCGTAGATCTGAATTAGACGTCGGGAAACGCTTCCTCAAAAACATCTCTCCAGCCTTGTTTACAGAGTATTTATAATGCATACTTTATAGTATGAAGGCCCCATATCTCCATATAGCTGTTTTAATAGCATTTTTGGTTAATACATTTGGGTCTGTGCCTACGGCCAGAGCAGACCCCGCCTTTGGCGGGGCAGGTGATTTTCGTTTGCCCGCACCCGGCGTAATGGTTCCCTTAAGCCCTGTATTTGCCCCACCCATTCTTAAAGGGATCAAGGTCCATCCGGATAATCCGTTCAGATTTGACTTCATCCTCGATCGTGGTGATAGCGAGTTAAACAAGGATCAGATTAAAGATGAATCAAACAAGCTGATCAAGTATTTTCTTGCTTCTTTGACCATTCCCGAAAAAGATCTCTGGGTTAATCTTTCACCTTATGAGAAAGACCGTATCGTTCCCCAAAGCTTTGGCTTAACAGAAATGGGCCGGGACCTTTTGGCAGAAGACTATATGCTAAAGCAGATCACCGCATCTTTGATCTATCCAGAGGGTAAAACAGGCAAGAAATTCTGGAAACGCATCTATGAAGAAGCGGCAAAAAGGTTTGGTACCGTAAACATCCCAGTTAATACCTTTAACAAAGTCTGGATAGTCCCGCAAAAGGCAGTTATCTATGAAAATGCCAAGGCAGGAACAGCCTATGTGCTTGAAGCAAAACTAAAAGTAATGCTGGAAGAAGACTATTTGTCGTCGAAAAAACATGGGTTTGTTCATAACGGCAATTCTTCCATAGGGGCTAATATCGTCCGTGAAATCGTCATTCCGGAATTGACAAAGGAAATTAACCAAGGCAAAAATTTCGTCGAGTTGCGTCAGGTCTATAACAGCATCATCCTTGCCGCATGGTATAAGAAAAAGATCAAAGATAGCCTGCTGGCCCAAGTATATGAGGACAAGAGAAAAGTAAAAGGTGTAGAGAGCGCTACTTATGACATCGAAGCCATCTACCAGCGATACCTGAAAGCTTTTAAAAAAGGCGTCTTTAATTTTATCAAAGAAGAACCTGACCCAACGACGCAAGAAACCATTCCAAGAAAATATTTTTCCGGAGGGGCAACATTTTTTCAGGTCATTGACATGGCCCAGATCGTTGATCAAAGTACAGCTGGTGATAAAATTTTAGGAGAAATTAATGACGAAACAGCTACGGGCTTGGAGCAGGTCAAAGTTTCTTTAAGTAATCAGGCCATTGCTTCTGATGATGAAGAGGTGAGGAGCGTTAAGGAGCTTTGGAATGAAATGTCCAATGATATTATTTTATATCATGGGACATCACAATTCTTTTTGCCCGATATTAAGGCTGAAGTTGAAGATCAGGATATTAAACCGTTTGATATTAAGGATGTGCAAATCTACCAGGAGCTTTACAGTAAATACTATCCTTCAAGAGCCCCCTTATTCAATGACCATGATTCAGAAGCCATTTCCGCAACGTCAGATTTTTCTTCAGCACAAAAATATGCCAAACGGGCTTCTGAAAGAATAGCTAATCTGCTGCAGGTCATGACAGAAATGTTAAATGATAGGAACGTAGAGATTGAAACAGAGGACAGGACTGTTTTAGAGAATATACATGAGAAATATATTCACAAAACACAAAATCATTCACCTGTTGTCCTGGGTATCAAGGGTTCAGCCTTGAAAGAAGCTATAGATATGCCATGGTGGTCAAGCCAAGAAGCTTTTGTTAAGAGATATTTTGAATTAAAGAATGAGAACCCATTGGTCCACGATGCAGAAACATATAAGAAAAAGCTGTTAGGGGAGCTGAAGCGTGTAACGTTAAGGAAAATTAGCAAGGAGAGTATGGGCCCTACGGAATTTGACGTATTAGGCGGTCGAATTATCGGGTACGGCCATGATTTAGGTAATAGGATACTGGCGATGACTAGTGCTTTAAAATTGGTATTAAAAATTTTAGAAAGTTCCAATAATCATGAATTGATTGAATATGATGCATATTATTCTTATTTAAAAGAACTAAATGAGAATGTGATAGATGCACAGAGCTTCTTCACTGAAAACAATAATTTTATCGGCAAAATGGTAAAGGAACATGAATCCATCAGTTTGATCCAAGAATTCTTTAATAACTTTAAGAGGAAAACTGAAATCAGGTATCGACATATTCTTGACAATTTTCGTCTGCGACAAGACAAAGTGGATATGTTTTATAAACAAAACGAGTTAAATCCAAAGTTTTATGATATGTTTAAGAAAAATTTAAATCGGATTGATGAGGTTTTTAAGAATGACTATGTTGATTTTGAATTACAAACAATGGTCAATGACGTATGGCATAGTTTCCCTCGTGTTAAGGGTATTACGCTTGAAGGAAATGTGCTTGAGCAAAAGACTAATATATTCTCGGATAAGAATAAGGTGGGAGATATCTTATCTAACTTGATCAATAATGCCTTTGATGCCTTTATCATGAAAGGAACCAGCCATTCTACTATTAAGATTGATGCTTTTACAGATTCAAAAAATGTTACCATTGAAGTAACTTCCAATGGCGGAGCAATGCCAAAGAAGATATGGGATCAGATCTTGGCAGGTAAGAAAGGGGAAGGGGTCACCACAAAAAAGAAAAAGGGTAATCCGTTTGATGGTGAGGTCCTTGGCGACCAGGGGATAGGATTGCACATTGATGGTGAGAAGATCCTTGGCGGCCAGGGGATAGGACTGCACAATTGTTTAGACAATATACGTACACTTGGTGGGACAATAGCTATGAAATCCAATAATGAGGACCATACAACGACATTTATAGTTACATTGCCTTTGGGTACAGGGGAAAATAAAGATAATGCACAATTGTCTCACGAATATGGCGGTATTGATTTTACCGCCAACAAAACACCTTTGGAAATCCAACATTCCGGTGAAGGGATCAAATTCCATATCAATCCTGCCATGCTTGCCCAATTGCAAAATGCCCCTGGTTTTGTGCCGGTGATCATCAGTATTCAGCCGATGATCAATTTAAGGCAGTTTTTAGGGTCGAATGATGATCGGCCCGCCCAACATGTAGTTTAGAGTGAAAGGATTTCTTAGGTTGGCATAGCTGTTTTAAGGATAAAAGTTCTCTTTTTTATCCAGTTGGGGCTATTAAATGAACCGGTATCTGCTATTTCAACATGAACAGAAAAGTTTCTAAAATTGTTATCTTTGTTTGGTGTTTGATGCCGATCAACTCATTCGCTGCTCAACAACCCATCCGCTACGTTGCCTTGGGAGATTCCTACACCATTGGGACAGGCGCCCAGCCTGATGAGTCTTGGCCCGTGCTGGTCACCTCCAGATTGCGGAGCCAAGGAATCCCAATTGAATTGGCCGGGAATCTTGGCCACAATGGATGGACCTCCCAGAATCTCATTGATGGCGAACTGCCCTTGTTGCAGGCATTAAAACCAGATTACGTCACCCTGTTGATAGGCACTAACGATTGGGTACAAGGGGTGGATGCTCGGCTGTTTCAACAGCACGTAGAATACATTCTTGGGGAGTTGTTAAAGATCATACCGGATCACGGCCATATTTTGATCATCACCATTCCGGATTTCTCCGTCACTCCTACAGGCAGACAATTTTCTTATGGAAGGGACGTTACCCAAGGCATCAAGGCATTTAATCAAATCCTTCTTCAGCTGGCCCAGCGGCTTCATATCAAAACAATTGATCTGTACCCATTGTCCCAGAAAATGGGACAGGATCTTTCTTTAATTGCCCCGGATGGCCTGCATCCCTCGGCCAAAGGCTATGCCCAATGGGCAGATCTCATTGAACCGGTATTTCAGCAGCTGCTTTCTAAGCCGTAGCTGCAGGTATTGTAAAAGTTCTTTGTATCATCCGGTTGGGGCTGATAATCAACCTGGTCAATAGGTAATGTCCTGATTTTGAAAACGCCTTGAATATATTTTTATATTTGATAATATTTAAGGGCAGGTCAGATCCATAGCATATCTCTTCCCCCAAGAGCTAGCGTAATTTAAAATATCCCCCTACAAAATCCAAAGGCCAAGCATTTACCGGAGACGACCATTGAAGATACCCTAGACTATATACGCCGTGAGGGCTTTGTTTGCTTTTATACGAGGATGAAACTCGATATGAAAGATCCCACAAGCCCGTGGTATTGTTTTCTTAATCACTGGAGGCCTGGTGATGTGAGTAAGGTTGTGATCACATCGGCATTATTTAATGTCATGAAGGGCGCTCTGACGGAAGATGAATGGTGGTATTACATCGAAGCGTTGGCTGACTATAAAGATAAAGGAAAAAAGATACGTAAGAAAAAGCCGGTACGGTGGAACCGCCTTTTCCCTGTAGACGATATCCCGACTTGAATATCGTAGATTAGTGGCTCTTGATATGGTTCATCACTTATGATACACTATATTCAGGAGGATAAAAATATGGCTACCAAGAATCCAAGATTGAATGTTGTCTTAGAACCATCCCTTATGAAAGGTATCGATCATTTAGCTAAGGTGCAAGGCGTATCATTATCTACGATGGCACGTGATTTGATAAAAGAGGCCCTTGATACTTATGAAGATGGACAGTGGCAACAAATCGCCCAAAAACGTGAGACTACGTTTTCCAGTAAAAAGTCTCTTACGCATGATGAGGTTTGGAAATAATGGAATATCGGCCAGTTTATCATTATGAGATCCCCCATGATCTGGCTGGAATACCATCAAACATCAAAGCTCGCATTAAAAAAGCTATCGAAACGCGTCTTTTAACGGATCCTGTCAGTTACGGATTACCTTTACGTAAAAGTCTGCAGGGCCATCGTAAATTGAGGGTCGGAGATTATCGGATCATTTATCGCATCCATGGCAAAGAAATCATTATTTTAAAGATCGGCCATCGCAAGGATGTATACCCGAAGGTATTCGCCCGTTTAAATAAAATTGGAACACGGACTTGAACTCCTAACTGCATATCCAAGGTATTATAAGAATTGAAATTAAATCCTGTCTTAAGATTTGGTGTCCTCATAGCCCTCGGGGCGCTGATCTATTCCAATAGTTTTTCAAATTCATTTCATTTCGATGATTTTCCGACGATCGTTAATAACCCTTCGATCAAAAGTTTTCATGATCTTCATGATATGTGGGGCAGTGAGCCGACGCGGTTCATTGCTTCTTTTTCTTTTGCCCTGAATTATCATTGGGGCGGCCTTAATGTGGTTGGGTATCATCTGTTGAGTTTGTTGATACATGTGGCAACGGCTATTCTTGTTTGGAGATTTGTGCTGTTGATCGCAGCCTCATCTGCAGATGCTTCCTGGATCGCTTTTTTTACTGCTGCGATATTTCTGACGCATCCGTTACAAACACAGGCAGTGAATTACATTTATCAGCGTGCCGTCTTATTAGCGGCTTTCTTTTACATGTCATCATTGGTCCTGTACATTGAGGCCAATTTGGCATGGGAGGCAAAACGTATCTCTAGAGGGCAGTTTTATTATGGAAGCTCTTTAATATGCGCTGCCTTAAGCATGTTAAGTAAAGAGAATGCTGTGTCCCTGCCGTTCATGATCTGTTTTTGCCAGTGGTTTCTTATCAGCGAAAATAAAATTTTTGACTGGAGAAAAATAGCCCCATTCTTTGCAGTGATCCTGATCATGCCTTTATCGTGGGGGCTATTGAATTTTCATACGTTAATGGGGATAAAGAAAACATTTGCAGGGTTAGCGCAGGGATTGACGGTACAGCAATACGCATTGACCCAGGGGAAGGTTGTTTTAACCTATTTGAAGCTTTTGATATTGCCTGTGCATCAACGGGTTGAGTATGATTTTACGGCGGTGCCTTCTTTCTTTGATGGATCTGTTTTAGGCAGCCTCTCGTTGCTGGCTATTATTTTAGGCACTGCGGTAGTGTTAAGAAAAAGATTCAGGCTGGTATCATTTGGTATTTTCTGGTTTTTTATCACCTTGATGCCGGAATCAAGTTTTTGGCCTAACAGGGATTTGATCTATGAGCACCGGCTTTATTTGCCGATGCTGGGTTTTGGTATTTTCTTATCGAGCGCATTATTTTATTTCTTCCAGGGAAAAAGAGCATCCCTAGCCATACCTATCCTCATTGCACTCGTCGCCGTGTATTCTATTCTCACCTATCAGAGAAACAAGATCTGGAAGAGTGAATTGACATTATGGGATGACGCGGTGCATCAATCACCCCAATCTTGCCGGGCGTATTTAAACAGGGGCGCGGCATATCAACGGCAAGGCGATCTTGATCATGCCCTCGCGGATTATAATATGGCTATTGGGCTGGGACCTGTGGAGGCGGTGACTTTAAGTAATCGGGGGATGATCTTTGAAGAAAAAGGCGAACCTGATCTGGCTTTGGCTAATTTCAATTTGGCGATCAAAACCAATCCTTCTTTTGCCGGGACCTATATTAACCGGGGAAAGCTTTATCTGATGGAAGGGAAATTTGACCAGGCGCTGGAAGATTTTAATAAGGCGATCGCCGCCATTCCTGATGATCCAGAAATTTATGGCGATAGGGCAGCCATTTATTACCAGCAAAAGGATTATGAAAAGTGCTGGCAGGATGTGCGCAAGGTAGAGGCATTAGGCTCTAGTATTAAGCCTGAGTACCTGCAAGCCCTTAAAAAAGACTCAGGAACAGAGCATTAAAGAGGCGGTCCTGGCTCACGTTCTGCATCAAATTCATCTGCCAGGTTCTCATCAGATTTAATAGTTTTTTAACGTTCCATTCATCTTGTCTTGAGTAGTATTAGAATGTGAGTTAATTCAAGGAGGGTGTATGTTCACAAAACCGATATACCAGATAAAGAGATTTACATCCAAAGAAGATAAATCGTTCATTCAAGAACTTCGTAAATACATTAATCAGGAAGTCCATTTAAAGATAGAACAGGATGATTCAACAACGGCGTACATACTGGAAGAAGTGGGCAGGGACTATATCGTGATCCATTTCGCCCAAATAAAAAGGACAGTACCGATTGACCGGGTCATATTTTTTCAGGCCGAGGCCAGTACGCACGCGCCGATCTCTGCTATTTAAAACTAAGGAGGATGGCATGCTGATCAAAGTCAAGACAGAGAGGATATTGCTAGGTATTTTATTAGTAACAGCTTTTTGTCCACAGGCAGGTGCCCAGCAAGATAATAAGCATCAAAGGCATGCTCCTACAGCTCCAGCAGCACCACGTGTCCCTGCGGCGCCGAGCCCGCCAGTAGCCCCTAGTGTGCCAGCGCCTAGAATTCCTGCGGCACCCAGTGTTCCAGCACCGAGTGTCCCGGCAGCACCGAGTGTTCCAGCAGCCCCTAATGTGCCTGCAGCTCCCCAGGCCAATACTAATAATACAGCATCGTCCGGATTTCATTATTATGCTCATCCGAGCCAATCATCCGATACAAGCCACCAGTGGTGGTTTCATCATCACCATAATAATTGGCATCCACGGTATAATTATTATGGCAATGGGTATCATTTTTATCCCTATATTAACACTGCCTCCAGCGGTGATCTTTCATCCGGGTACATGCCATTCCTTTATAATGGGCAAACGTACTATTCTGATGAAGGTACGTTTTACGAAGACGAAGGTAATTCACAAGGTTACACCGCTGTGGCGCCGCCCATTGGAGCGACCATTAGCGCTGTCCCTGCCGGTGCCGCGGAAGCCATGATCAGGGGGAATTTTTATTATCTTTATAATGGTGTATTCTATAAACGTGTGGATGGGGGATATGTGATCGTTCCCTCGCCGCTTTAGGGAATTTTTGTTTTTAACAGGCGCATAGGATATACTTGAAATAAGAAGTGATTTGAAGCGAAAAAGGCAAACCTGCCGTAAGGCAGGGACGCAAAACTAAAGGGTCCTGAAATATGGATAGCCAGCTACCGAAAAACAGACTTCTAACCATATCCTGCCTCTTGCTTGGCTTTGCCTCTTTTTCATTCCCCTGTTTAGCAGGTGAGGTTGACGTAGATATGTTCGGCCTGACCTATCATTTGCACAGGAAAGGAGCGGTACGCGATGCTCCTTTAAAACTCGACCATGCCGGCGTGAAGGTCTTTAATCCAGGCATTGGGCTTGGTTATGACTTCCGCACGGACAGGCACACCGACGGGTTCTCAGCCATAGTCCATGGCGGCCTTTTTGAGAATTGTAATAATCATCCATTTAGCTTTGTTGGCGCGGGGGCCCGGTATAGAAAATTTTTCTACAAGAAATATTTTTGGGAAACCAATGTGCTTGGCATACTAAGCTACGGTAATGATTCCGACGATAAGCACTATTCATTAGCGCCGCTGCCTTATGCCAATATCGGCATTGGGCGCGATTATGGAAAGTACCTGGTCACGTATTTCCTAAGTTATATCCCCAAACACAGCGGCAGCAGGATCACCAGCCAAACAGACATGTTATTTATGAGCATCGGCGTGTCTTTTTAATCCCTTTTTATCCAAAATATGCTATTCTTTGGGTGATATGCGCATTTATGCCAAATTAATTATCCTGTCGTTGAGCCTGTCGATCATCCCATTGATCCTGGTGGCCGGTATATTCCTTTACAATAGCCAGAAGGAATTAAAGGGGGAGATCTATGAGCGCCTTAATGCCGTCTCCGTGCTTAAGAAAAACAAGCTGGAAACTTTTTTTAATTCCAGGAAAGAAGACTTAAGGGCCATTCAGGGATTTTTGGACGTCCAAACAAATCTTCCTACGTTAGAGGAATTTGACACTGACCGCTATAGCTTTGCCTACTCCAAGGCTAAATGGCAATTGGATGACCAGCTGCGTGCTTTTATGAATTCGTATGCCTATGCGGATATCCTGCTCCTTGATAAAAAAGGCAAGATCGTTTTTGTTTCGAACCCTGCCCATCAAGCCTATCTTGACAGGCCGATCTTTAATGATACCACCCTAAAAAAAGCAAGGAACAGTATCTACAGCAGTGATCCCGTCGCTACTAAAGACTGGAAATATCCGTACATTTTATATATGGCGTCCCGAGCGCACGATACCCAGGGCCAATTTACCGGTTACATCGTCCTGCAGGTGGATATGAAAATTATTTATGATGTCATTTCGGACAATACGGGATTAGGCAGTACCGGTGAAACATTCCTGGTGAGAAAACTGCCCGACAATGAATTTTTATTCATCAGTCCTCTGGTGTATGACGATCAGGCTATTCTAAGGAAGAGAATGAGTTTGGAGGACAAGGAGCCGGTGAATGATTTCAAAGTGCCTTCCGGCGAGAAAAAGATAAATGAGAGCACGGATTACCGCGGCAATCAAGTGCTGGCTGTTTGGCAGGGCCTTCCATCGTTGAATTGGGACCTGATCACAAAAATAGACAAGCAGGAAGTTTTTGCTTCCATCAGTAATATCCGCACCATATTTTTTGCCATCTGCCTTTTGATCGTCATTATCATTATATTGGGCTCGGTGCTGTTTGCGGAATTCATCTTTGAACCGATCCAGAAACTGCAGGCGATGACGATCCATGATCCATTGACCGGTGTTTTAAACCGCAGGGGGCTGCAGGATGTCTTGACAAAAACATTTGCCATTGTCCAGCGCATGGGCATCAGCGTCCATGTCCTGCTCCTTGACCTGGATAATTTTAAACAGATCAATGACCGCCACGGCCATGGGGTCGGGGATGCCATGCTCGTGGCTGTCACCGATAAGATAAGCCAGACGGTGCGGCAAACGGACCACATTGCAAGGGTTGGCGGGGATGAGTTCATCGTGCTTTTGCTCGACAGCAGGGAAGCGGATTCGGTCAAGGTCGCCGAAAAGATCCGTATGGCTGTGGCCGAAAGTTCTGCAGGATTTTCTTTAGGGGAAATTGTTAAAACGACCTGCAGTATCGGCATCATGCCTTTGGGCGACAAGCCTCTTTCCATCGATGCACTGCTTCAAAGCCTGCATGCATCATTGCATTTAAGCAAGAGTGACGGAAAAAACCGCATTGCCTATCAGGAAGAGCAGGTAAAGGCCGACGTCAATAATCCCGATGCCACGTCTGAGTTAAAAAGGATCCTGGCGTCGGGGGAACGGTTTTATGTCGCTTCACAGCCCATCGTTGACTTAAAAGAAATGACGAAGATCGGCTATGAATTTTTGTCGCGCCTTGACTATGAGGGGTATTCTTCGCCCGATGCCTTCCTTCTGTTTGCCCGTAATGCCAATCTCCTGGGGGTTGTTGACCAGGCCTGCATGAAGGCATGTTTGAATGCGCTTAAAGGTGCTGCTGCCACTAAAAGGATATTCATCAATGTATTTCCTTCTACGCTTAGTGAGATATCCATTGATGACCTACTGCAGGATTTTGCATCGGCAGGCAAGAATACCCGTTTTTGCCTTGAGATCAATGAACAGCAGATCCTGGGAGACCCGTCGTATCTGATCCCTTCCATCACGAAGCTCAAGGAGGCGGGGATCATGATCGCCCTTGATGATTATGGGTTCGGCCACAGCTCCGTCGAAACCCTGATCCTTTTAGAACCTAATATTGTCAAGATAGACAGGAAAATCGTCAATGGTATTGCGAAGGACCCAAGAAAATCCAATAGTTTAAAACGCCTTTTAAAGATCATCGAAAGCTGTAAAGCGTCGGTGATCGCGGAAGGCATCGAAAATAAGGAAGATTTTGAAGTGCTGCGCGGCCTGGGTGTCGCATACGGACAAGGATTCTTTTTAGGTAAGCCGGAAACCCCTCCTAATTTTACCTGATCTGTCAGCGTCAAACCTGCAATTAAATTTCAATCATTCATTGACTATTGCCGATATTAGATTTATTTTAATTAAAACAGCCTGCGGGTTTTTAATGGGGATATTTATTGTAAGGAGAGCTGTGTTTAGGCCTTTAACCGGATACCTGGTCATCGTCACTATAAGTTTATTTTTGCCGTCCCTGGCGGGTGCAGAGCTACTGACTCTTCAGACTGGCCAAAAAATACAAGGCCAGATCCTGGAACGCAACTCGCTGCGCGTGACCGTTGATGTTAAAGGCGCACCGTATACTTTTTTTCTCGGCGAGATCGCATCTATAGACGGGCATCCTTTATCGATGCCGAAAGACAAAGCAGTAACGGTAGACCTTGCTCTTCAGGACAGAGTGCCGGCGCCCTATTATGGTGATGAACAGGATTCCCTGATAAGGTTCATGAATATAAAGAATTCAAACACAGCTTCTTTAAATAGCACGGCCGATCAAAAAGCTCCTGTGGCACCAACGGCAGCTGTTGCAATGCCATCGCCAGCCTCTAATGCTCCTGCGCCAGCAGTAGCGTCGATGGGGGCGAACAGGACAGTCATTGCCACTTCCGATGGCGGCATTATTATTGTAAGCCCTGATAAGCTCACCAAATATGATCAGGATTTTAAAATTGTCAAAGAAGTAAATTTAACAGCTGCAAAATAAATCCGCTAATCACCCCATTGATCCGTTTTTGATCCTTAAATTCTAATACATAGACCGAAGCAGTTTTTTGATGTATAATAATCTATCTTGAAAATCAAAGAGCTGGCCCTTCTTATAGAAGGCACTATCGAAGGCGATGACAATGTCGATATCATGGATCTCAGTGGTATTGAGTCAGCGCGCCAGGGCGACCTTACATTTGCTACCGATGATGGTAATCTTGGCCTTGCGGAAGACAGCCAGACCGCCTGCATCCTGACAACCAGGACATCGAGAAAATCCACCAAGACCCTCATCAGGGTCAATAATCCCAAACTAGCTTTCCTGATCGCTTACAATGCCTTTCATGCCAAGGTATCAGCAGAGTCTTTCGTCCATCCGTCAGCATCTATCGCCGATTCCGTTATTCTAGGGAAAAATGTCAGGATAGATGCGCATGTATCCATTGAAGAGAACGTGGTGATCGGGGACCATACAACGATCGATAGCGGTGTGGTGATCAAGAAAAATTGTAAGGTCGGTGAGCATTGTCATCTGCAGCCTAATGCCGTGCTTTATGAAGGTGTCATTTTAAAGAACAAGGTTGTCCTGCATAGCGGTGTCGTGGTGGGTGCTGACGGTTTTGGTTATGTCAGGGACCGAGATTCCATCTATAAGTTCCCGCAATTAGGGACGGTAGTTATAGAGGATGCGGTGGAAATCGGGGCCAATACGACCATTGATAGAGGCTCATTAGGATGCACGATTATAGGGGCAGGGACTAAAATAGATAATTTATGCCATATTGCCCATAATGTGAAAATTGGCAAGAATGTGATCATGGCGGCCCAATGCGGCATTGCCGGAAGCACGGTCATCGGAGACAATGTGACCATGAGTGGACAGGTGGCAGTGATTGATAATGTCACCATCGGCCGCAATGCAAGTATCGGAGGCCAAAGCGGGATCATTGGTGACATCGAAGAAAATGCCGCTATCTGGGGTTCTCCGGCCCGCGGGGTTAAACAGATCAAAAAGCAAATGGCCGTCCTGTCATGGCTTTCCAAGAATTTTTCCGTTCTTTCAACAATGATAAAAGAAAAAAATCAAGAAGAGGAATCGTCATGAGCATTGAAACAGAAATAGATGTTTGTATCACTAAATGCGGCAAAGGTTACCGGGAATGGTATGTGGGGGTTGCTGCCAATCCTGATCAGCGTTTATTTGAAGGGCACAATGTTTCCCAGGAAGGCGGCGCATGGATATACAGGGATGCCGGGTCAGAATCCATGGCCAAGATCATTGAAGCTATCTTCCTTAAGAAAGGCTGCAAAGGCGGGCCTGGCGCTGCTGACAGCCCGCATTACGTTTATGCCTACCGAATGACACGAACAACACGCGGTATATAGAGAAATAAGCAATATCCTGCCATAAATAATTATCTTCTGCCCAAGGGTGGTCACCTTGACACTCGCCCTCGTGGGTGTTATACTCTCCGGACGACATAGCTGTAAGTAAATATATTGCTCTTATAAAAGGAATTTACTTAAGCAATTGAAAAATAACAACTTACAATCTTATGAAAAAAACTATTCTTACCGCTATTCTTTGCCTATCTGCTGCCTGGCCCTCTTTTGCCCAAAATAATATAGAAGCAATGAGATTTTTGACCGTTAATTCATTAATGCAATACGGCCTGACTCTCTATGATCGCGGTGATTATGATCAAGCTTCGGCTGTTTTTAATCATGTCCTGAAGTATGACAGCCATCAGGCACAGGCACTTCAGTATCTTCATGATATGGGGTATTCTCCAGGGCCTCATTTAGTCAGGAAGATAGATGTTTCAGACACCGAGAAATTGCAGCAAGCCGTTGAGGCTAAGAAGAAGTCCATTGCAAGGTTACGAGATCAAATTATTCAAATACGGGCTAACATTGCGTCCCAATCTTTAGAAGAATAGTCAAATTAAGGATGTGTTTATGAAAAGAAATTTTTACATTGGTATGTTGATAGTTTGTTTCGGTTCTTCTAGTGTAAATATATCCTGGGCTGTCGAGGCCATGAATGTCCCCGCCGTTATTGCTCAACCGGACCTGCAGGAATTAAATCAGAGCATGCTTAACCGTGACAGGCAAAATCGTAATGAAGAAATTGAGATCAGAAAGCTCATCGAGGAAAACAATGAGCTGACCCAAACGACACTGGCCAATGAGGAAAATGCGGGGCTTGCAAAAGTTAATCAAACTATGCTCGCTTATCGTGACGCCTTATTATCCCGTGACCGTGAGCGCATCGCTTCTAATGGTGTCCAATGGTCTTCACGTTATGGTGATCTGATCGCCTTGACGGAAGATGCAGATGCCATGACAGATGAGCGGGGGATCTTGGAAGGCAAAAGCGATCTGATCGCCCAAAAATATGTAATGCTGACCCAGCTTAAAGATGAAATAGCCGCATTGAACGAAAAGCTTGAAAGCCAGCAAACCGATAACGCCGGTTCAAAAGATGCCATTATTGAGAGTTATAAGAAAATAGCGGAAGATCAGCAGGGCAAGATCCAGATGCTCACCCAACAATTAGGCCAGATGGACCAAAGAATCGCCGGTTACGACGCTATTTTGGCTGAAAAAGACCACCAAATTTCCCAATTAAAAGATGATCTAATGAAGATCCAGGGTGATGCCGCAACTCAGGATGGCATGATCAAAGAGCAGCAAAATCAAATAGCTGTTTTGGAAACAAGGGTTAAAGAGCTTTCCTTATCGTCAACAGGCAGTGTGGCATTGCCTGCGATCATCCTTAATACTTCTGTTGATCAGCAGCAGCCAGCGGCAGCGCCAGTAGTGGTTAGTTCTCCTGCTGCCGTTATTAAGGAAGACAGTTCGCAGTCAGGCCCATTAGCCCAGCTTCAAGAGGAAATCCGTTCTAAAGATGAAATTATCAAAGAGCAGAAGAATCAGATAGATGCTTTATTGAGGAATTTTAATAATCCTTCTTCATCTTCCGAAACTAGTTTGGCATTGCCTCCGGTCATTGTTAATCAACACCCGCCGGCTGCAGCACTAGTTAATCCTGTTGCAGCTCCAGCGATCAATCCTCCTATAGTTATTAAGGAAGATCTTTCGCAGCCACGCCGGTTAGCTAAGCTTCAAGAGAAAGTTTACTCTCAAGATGAAATCATCAAACAGCAGAAAGAGCAGATAGATGCTTTGTTGAGGAATTTTAAGGATTCTCCTTCATCTGCTGGAACTAATGTGGCATTGCCTCCGATCATTGTTAATGCCTCTAATCCGCAGCCCGTTAATCAAGTACCATCAATGGTGGTGAAAACCGTTACCAAGGATGTTGTGCCTGCCAGCATACTGGCGCAGATCGAAATGTTGAAAGCCAAGGTGCTTGAGCAATCCTCTGATCTAAAGCGCAAGAATGAATCCATTAATTGGCTGAATCAGGTTTTGAATGTGACAAAGGATAAGGCGGAGTATTACAAATTGTCTTCCCAACAAAATCAGTTGTCCATGAAGCAAGTCCAGGAACAAGTGCAGGGCATCAAGGATGATTTTGCACAGCGTTCCAAAGATTACGATCAATTTGAGAATGCCATTGCTTCCTTAAAGAGCCAGGTGAGCCAATTAAGTTTGCAATTATCCCAGAAACAATCCCAGGTGGACCTATTAAAGTCACAATTGGCCGATAAGGCTGCCGAGGAGAAGGATCAAAGCCAGCAGGAAGCGCTGGTTGAGAAAAATTTAAAAGACCAGCTTCAGGATAAAGAAAACCAGATCATCAAGATGCGGTCGGATATCCAGGACATCCTGCAAAATCAGGAACAGAAAGCAAATTATTTGCGCAGTGCCTATGTGCGTTTGGAAAATCTTAAGCTGGCTAAACAATTGATCGACCTGCAAGAGCAGGAAGCATCCCTGTTAAACGAGAAAAGTGATCTGATCACCGACCAGAACACATTGTTTGAACAGCATACCCAGGCCATCGAAGATAAGATCAAACAATTAATGGCCAATCACCAGATCCAGATGGAGAATTTAGAAAATCACCTGCAGGAATTACAGGGACAATTGGACCAAAAAGAAGATGAAGCTGTCCGTTTAAAGACGGAACTGGATAACAAGATCTCCCAGGAGAAGAATCAAAGCGTGCTGGAATCCCAGATCGATGATTTAAAGTATCAACTTGAGGATAAAGAAGGCCAGATCAATGGCATGAAAATACAGATCCAATCAGGCCGGGAATCAAAAGAAGAAGTTGATTCTTTAAGGCAACAATTATTGGCCCAGCAGGATGCCTCAGGGCAGTTAAAGCAGCAATTGGCTAATAAGCTTGCAGAATCTAGTCAAATGACGTCCATGATGGGCGATTATCAGAAGAAATTAGATGCTAAGAACAATGCCTACAACGAGCAATTAGGGCAAACGCTCTCGGCTAAGAATTATCAGGCACAGATGCAAAAACAGATCGATGATCTAAGTACACGCTTACAGGGCAAAGAAGCAGAGGTCGTCACGATCAAAAAGAAAATGTATGACCTGCAGGCATTGACCAGCGAGCGGGAAAGAAATATGCAAGCGAAGGACCTGGACCTTTCCATGGTGCAGCAGAAGATGAATGAAAAGCTCAATGAGTATCAGCAGAAGGCCGATGGCCTGCAGGCTGTCAATGCCAAGCAAATGCAGGAACTGACCAATCTTAAGGTGCAGTTAGCCTTAGCCCGCCAGCAGATCGACGGCATGCCTAGCAGCGACGAGATCGAGTTTTTGCGCACAGGGCTTAAGAAAGCTACAGCTGAGCTAAAGCAAAAAGATGATATGTTCTCCCAGGTCAAGGCCAATGCGGATGAATATGAAAAAGAATATAAAGACCAGACGCGGGAATTCAAAAGCCTTAAGGACCAATTGCAAAGCGCTTACGATGATATTCACAACAGGAATGAAGATCTAAAATATAAGAACCTGGAGGTCATCCGTCTGAAAGAACGCGCCGCGATGAGCCAGGGAGATCTGCAGCAGCAGGTAGGCACATTGACCCAGCAGTTGGATGTTGCTAATAAAAAGCTTATGGGCAAGGGCCAGGGGAATATGAATATGGTCGGAGCCCTGCAATTGCAATTAAAGAATGCCGATTTGCAGATCAAAGACCTTAAGGACGAATTAAATCAACTTAATTCATCTTTCAAGAACGATTCCTACGGCAGGAAATTGAAACAAGCCTTGGATAAAATTGATGAGCAGGGACAAGTATTAAATATACTCGTCGATAAATTACGTGCTGCCGGTGAAAAAGTAGATCTCGTCCAACTCGTCAGCAGTTTGGGCAGCGATCACTTTAATGATGGGGTGGCAAAGTAATTTCAATAGGGGCTATTAATTGTACCCAGGCGTAACAACAAAAGTTTCCGCCAATGCCTGCACCAACCATCATTATGTGAAACACCATCTACCATGGTGATGCGCGTATTGGTTTTATCTCCTTCCATACTTACAAAAGACTCTATTTCAGCAAAAGGCACTACAAGGTCTTTTGAACCGATAAAATGACGTTGCGGGATACGTGCTACTTTCCGGGCCACATCCATAGGGTCCATGGAACCTTCAAGCTGGCTTACATGATGGTAATTACAAAATACCTTTGGATCTAAATTACCTGCTACTGTACGAAGTGTGATGACATCATGGCGTCGTGCAGCAACAAGAACGGCAATAGCACCACCTCCGGAATAGCCAACCAGTCCTACATATCGAGCTTGGGACTTCTTCTTTAAAATATCAATGGCCATATTAAACGCATTGATAAGTTCCGGGGCAAACCTGGACCCTGACCAATATTTCGAGTCACACCATGAAGAACCCTCCAAAGGATACTGTCCTGGCCTTGCCATGTAGGCGATATTTTCTGCAGGATCCACGGCAGCTAATCTTAGTGCCACGGGATTTAAAGGCGTCGGATCATTGGAAAGCTTGTGCCTGGTTTCCCACGCCTGGCCATCTCCTTCGATATAAATACTTATACTGCCGGAATGCCTGTTAAATTTCTGATAGGTCATCAATGTAAATTGACCTGCTTTGATATATTCTTTTGTAAAACCCGCATGAGAGGCAATATCATCAGCTACAGATACCCTGTCCCTGAATATTGACATTGTCGCACATCCAGAAAAAGGGACTGTCATTAGAAACAGGAGAATTATGTAAACGCCTATTTTCATATCTTGAAATTAAACAGCCCCGGATTTTTTCCAGGGCTGTTTTAAAATTTTAAGAATGCTGGTTAAAATTTATAACGCAATGACACTGAACCGTACAGAGCGATGAAATTATCCCTCATTTCCGTATCAACCCCGGCGATCAAAGATACATCATTCTTAAGATCGAAAGATAACGACCCGCCTATATTCACGGCATTTCTGGCAGGGCTCGCCCCTGTTGATACAAATGACGCGCCGCCACCGGTAAAAGACGATGTGACCGACATGTTATCGTTGATAAAATCATAAAGCCATTTGGCATGGAATTCAGGTGTTAAATTACCCCAATTGTATTTTTCCTGAGTGGAAATGCTGGCACCCAAGCCGGATTCTAATATATTGTAGCTCTGCCTATTGACCATTAAATTCAGATCGCCTGCGTTGGTCTCATTATAACTTCCCAGGGTAAGATGGGTCCATTGGACAGATGCGAGCGGTGTCAATATGACATCGTGCCCAACATCAAACTTGTAACCGCCATCTAAATAAACGCCAGATTGCTGGCCTTGGTATTGAGAATCAGCCACTCTATTAATAGTATTATTCACATTGATGCTGCGCTGGCCGTTATACCAATTATTGGCAAAAGTCCCTGCCGCATCTATAAAATAAGGATGATCTTGTCCCTGATAAGCAGCATACAAGGTCGCTTCAGCGCTGTTGCTGTACGTAGTCGCACTATTTTCATCAGCATGTATATTGCCATAGGCATAACCAAGACTTGCACCCATCGTGAGATTATCAGTGAACAAATGATCTAAACCTACCGCTGTGCCTGTATTCCAGGCATTATATCCCGCAACGCCATGCCTGGTGCCTTGATCGATATAGCCGCCATATTGTTTTGCCCAAAGGCCATTTAACGGGCTATCATCACCGGAAGAAACTCCTGTATCGCCTGAATCTCCAGATGAGGCAAGCGCTAAAACATTTTGCGCGCGCTCTACCGAAGCTCCGACAAAATTATTCAACGATGACGTGGTCGTATCCATGACACCTCTGTCAACCACAGGCGTCAATGTACTCAGCGCTGCTGTTGTTTGTGCATTACTGGAGAATTCAAGAGTGTTCAATATATTAGCTAAATCGCTTGATGGATTTGTTTCGTTATCAAGGACATTACCGGCTGCCCTGGCGTTGGCATTATTGGCCAGAGAAGCAAAACCGCTCGTCGAGCGGTTCGCGGTTATAATGTTATTGCCATTTAAATCTGAATCTGTAAAAAGAACACGGGGAGTATAGTAAGAGGCCCCTGTTTCAATGGTATTAACGGTGTTGGCGCTTCCTGTGACACCAGCCCCGCCAGTATTAATAACAGTCAAGACTGCGCCATTGGGAATATAATCTCCGACGGTAACATTAACAGCACTTGTGCCTGATACCACCGCAGCGTGGCCTATAGATGTAATACTGCCGTAGTTGGAAGAAGAATTGGCGGTAAGATCTAAGCTTGAACCTGAGTTTTGCGTATACGTATTGCCTAAAATAAGATCGGTTGTGCCAAGGTTCAACGCAGCGTTATTGATGAGAGAGCCTGTGCCTAAAGCATTATCGTTACTGACTTGTAACGTACCCGCATTGATAATCGTCCCTCCGGAGTAAGTATTGGCACCACTCAATGTAAGTGTTCCGGTACCCGCTTTAGTTAATGCCGTTGTACCGCTGCCGTTTTCGATGAGACCGGAAAATGCAGTTGAAGTATTGTCTCCACCCGCCGTCAAAATTGCATTGGCACCATTATCAGTGACTGTACCTGCACCTGCGAGCGAACCAATGGTTTCGTTAAAGCCGCCTAAATCCAACGTTGCCCCGGATGCGATCGTCATAGGCGAGCTCAAACCAAAGGCTTGGGTTATTACTCCGGCTTTAAGCGTTCCAGCACTGACTGTCGTTGCTCCTGTATAGGTATTGATGCCACTTAGAGTAGTAGTGCCTGTGCCGACCTTGGTCAATGACCCGCCGGTGCCTGAAATTACGCCAGCGTAAGAATCAGTTGTGCCAAGAGAGCCGGTCGTAAGGGTGTTTGCGCCGAGATTAACAGCGCTGCCTGAAACACCATTAAGAGAACCCACTGCCGCGCTGCCGCTGCTGCTTAAATCAAGTGTCCCACCGCTCGCAACTGTCGCAACAACGGTAATAGGAGAAGAGTAATTGCTTACAATTGAAAGTGCAGGAATGATCCCCGAATCGCCTACTATGTTTTCGTTGATCACCGTTCCTGTTCCAATTGTTACCGATCCCGTTGTAATGATGTTGCCGTAAACCAGGGCGCTGGCCACCGTCGTATCAATGACCCCATTAGGGGCGATCGTCAAGGAACCCCCAATATTTAACGTATTCGTCAAAAGAGAAACAGAGTAGGTATTTGCTGCACCCATGATGGTTGCGCTTACTCCGGCAGTATTATTACCACCAACGACATTGACGGCTTTAAGGCCTGTCGCGCCGCCAACCGCACCATTCAGTACACTGGCAGAAGCAAGTACCAAGGTGCCTTGATCTGCCGCTTGGTTCGTGATAGCACCGATGACTGTCGTATTGGAAGCAAGATTAACTGTTCCGTCACCGGTAAAAGTGATGGCTGCATTGTTATTATTTGTCCCGCTTAAGAAGTTCGCTGTGCCAGTTGCCACATGTATTGTGCTCGTATTGACCGTCCCATAAAAATTAACCGAGGTAGCACCGGTAAGGGTGAGGTCTGCAAATGAAGCTCCAGTACCAATGGTCCCATACACATTTGAATTACTGGAAAATATGATATTGGAAAGACCAGCATTGTTGGTACTAACAGCAGAGCTGGTGTACGGGCCAGCTGAGTTACTGGTAAAGATATTAGGGAAACCTGAGGTAATGTCCAAGGTATACGCAGTTCCTCCATTATTGATAAAGTAACCATTCGCACTACCCGTTGCGTCCGATGTCCAAGGGCTGCCGGCAGGCCCGATGGTCTCCGCGGTAGCAAAACTCGGCGTACACCAAACGGTGATAATGACAGTCAAAAGCAAGAAAGAGAATATTTGTTTCATCGAAAAAACTCCTTTGATTTGCTCACCTTTTCAAGGGAAAGCTGATTAATTGCAGTTTGAAAAACTTTTTGAAATTACTTAGGCATGATAATAGGCAGGGATAATAAAACAATTGTACCGAGGTATAATGCCCGTGGGTTGAGATATGGAGCCTGCCCCTACGATTTAGAATGTTGCTCTATCCAAACTTCTGTAACCAACTGCCTCGGCGATATGTTGGGCCTCGATAGATTCTTTTTCCGCTAAATCCGCAATAGTCCGTGCCACTTTGAGTATCTTGTCGTGTGCCCTCGCTGAGAATTTTAGTTCTTCCATTGCCCGGATCAAAATTCCTTTAGCTTCTTTTGATAAGGTGCAAAAATTGCGTAAGTGTGAGCTTTCCATGTGGGCATTGCATAAGACGGGTAATCCTTTGAACCGTTGCCACTGCAGCTGCCGTGCTTTGGAGGTGCGTTCTTTAATGGCTGAAGATGTTTCTTCGAGGGGAGCGTCGATAAGTTCACGGGTTTTTAAGGGCAGGGCGTGCAGATGGATGTCGATGCGGTCAAGTAGGGGCCCGGAGATCTTTTGCCGGTAGCGTTCGACTTGTAAAGAGGAGCAGCGGCAAGTTTTTCCTGGGACATCCTTCCATCCGCAGGGGCATCCATGCGTTAACAAATCTTAACACCTTACCCAACAGCTTACCTGATATTGCCTTTAGATTTACAATAGA
>Ga0206908_1029_pt1 | contig 28980 bp, 21 predicted proteins | sample Alteio_BWOrgHeat_78_FD_152979 | JGI IMG/M metagenome (GOLD analysis project Ga0206908, IMG submission 152979) | Enriched cells from forest soil in Barre Woods Harvard Forest LTER site, Petersham, Massachusetts, United States -... | ecosystem: Environmental > Terrestrial > Soil > Temperate forest >... | reverse complement strand
AGGCCACCATGGCCATGAGGCAGTAGCGCCACTCCACGTTGCCGCTGACGACGAAGATGAGGAACGCGACGCCGTTGGCCATGCTGGTGGATACGACTTTGAGGGCGTTGATCTCGTTCAGGTCTTCGAGGCCGAAGAGCGAGAGCAGGGTGATGATGAGGAATCCGGCGCCGGCTCCGAAGTAGCCGATGTAGCAGCAGACCACAACGGTGCAGAGGAAGACGAGGCGGCGGCGCGGGGGGCTGCGGCTGGGTTCCGGCGCGCTGGTGGCGAGCGACGGCGCGGCGGTCGAGCCAGCGGAGGATGGGGCGGCTGACGGCGAAGAGGGTGGCGGCGACCAGCAGAAGCCAGGGGACCAGGCGCATGAAGGTCGTCTGCGGGGTATTGAGCAGGACGATGGCTCCAATGGTTCCGCCGATGAGGCCGGCAAGCGACATGGGCATGAGCAGCCGGGTGTTCTTGCGGATGTCTTCGCGGTAGGCGGCGATGGAGGTGATCTGGCCGGGCCAGAGGGCGACGGTGTTGGTGGCGTTGGCCTGGACGGGTTGGATTCCGGTGCCGAGCAGGGCGGGGAAGGAGAGGAAGGAGCCGCCGCCGGCGACGGCATTGAGCACTCCGGCGAGGAATGCCGCGACGATCAGCCACAGGGATCTCCAGTGGATAAGCGGATGGGCGGCGGCAAGAAGCATGTGTGGTTATTTTAGTTGGCGGGGATTGAGCCGGGGCTCGATCGCGCGCGAACTTCAGGAGGCTGGTTGGGAAGCGAAGTGGTTGAGGACCATCTCGACTGCTGCTTGAGAGTCGGGTGCGACCTGCATGAGGGTGCGGCTTTTGGCGGGGAGGAAGCCGGAGGCGACCATGCTGTCTGCGAAGTCGAGGAGTTTGTCCCAGTAGCCGGCGGTGTTGATCAGGATGCAGGGTTTGGCGTGCATGCGGAGCTGCGACCAGGTGAGGATCTCGAACAATTCATCCAGAGTGCCGTAGCCGCCGGGGAGGATCGAGAAGGCGTCGGCGAGGGCGACCATGCGGGCTTTGCGCTGGTGCATGGTCGAGACGGTCTCGAGACGGGTGAGGCCGGTGTGGGCGATTTCGCGGCCGGAGAGGAATTCGGGGAGGACGCCGATGACTTCAGCACCGGCGGCGAGGGCGGCGTCGGCGGCTGCGCCCATGAGGCCGATGTTGGCTCCGCCGTAGACCATGCCGAGGCCTGCTGCGGCGATGGCTTTACCGAGGGATTCGGCTTCGGCGCGATACGCCGGAAGCGTGCCTGCGGACGAGGCGCAGTAGACGGCTACGCGGCGATGGGAACTGGCGGCGGGCATAGATTCAGGATAGTGCGGGCCGTGCCGGCCGGAGGGTCAGTGGAGAAAGATGGAAAAGGTTGCGCCGAGGATCGACGTGAAGACTCCGGCGGCGGCCATGGCCCAGGACGAGACCGTGGCCTGCATCTCGGAGTGGCGGACGAGACTGGCGGTTCCGATGCCGTGCGAGGAGGCGCCGATGGCGGCGCCGACGGCGCGGTTCTCCCAGACTCCGAAGAGGCCGAGCAGGAAGGGGCCGAAGCTGGCTCCCAAGACGCCGGCGAGGATGACCATGGCAATGGTGATCTGGGGGATGCCGTGAAGCTGGCGGCAGACTTCAATGGCGATGGGCGTGGTGACGGATTTGGGGACGGTCGACATGACGACCGGGAGGGGAGCGCCGAGGAGCCAGGCGGTTCCGCCGGCGGTGACCATACCGACGAGAGAGCCGATGAAGACGATGAGGGCGAGGCGGGGAAGCGAACTGCGCAGGGCCAGTCCGTTGCGGTACATGGGAACGGCCAGGGCGACGGTGGCCGGGCCGAGGCACCAGGTGAGGAGATTGCCGCCGCGGTTGTAGGCCGCATAGGGCTGATGCGTGAGGAGCAGGAACGCGACGATGGGGATGCAGGCGACGACGACGGGGGGAATCCAGCGCCAGCGGTGGTGGAGCCGGAGCGCGAGCGCGTAGCAGGCGACGGTGAGGGCGATGCTGAAGACGGGATTTGCGATGAGTTGGGTCACTGGCCGGCCTCGGGGGTTTCTGCCGCGGCGGGGTGGAGGAGCCAGCGGGCGAGCAGGCCGGTGGTCAGCAGTACAGCGAGGAAGCTGACGACGAGGCTGGCGAGGATGGCGACGGCCTGACGCGAGAGGATGGGGCCGAGGTCCATGAGGCCGACGGTGAGGGGCACGAAGAGCAGCACCATGTGGCGGAGAAAGAGGCCGGCGGCGCGGTCGACCCAGCGGAGTTTGAGCGCGCCGGTGAGCAGCGCTCCATAAAAGAGCAGCAGGCCGAGGACGCCGCCGGGGATGGGCACGCCGAGCGTGTGCAGCCAGCCGCCGATGAGAAAGATGGCGACGATGATCGCGAGGCCGCGAATGAAGTCGAACATGGAATGATTGTCAACGCTCGGGGCACCTGCGGTGCGGCTAACTGCGGCTTCGCCGCCATTCCGCCGGGGGATTTGTGGTTTCCCACCCAAGCAGAGCTTGGATGGGGCACATGGTCTGGTTGGGGAGTTGGCGCCCCTCCCCGGTCCCCAAGTGCGAGGGACCGGGGGCACCCGATCACACGAGGAGATCAGAGACGGGACGTAAGATGGGGAGTCGGCTAAGGGGGAGTGATGGAGTTCGAGATTTCACGGCGCGATTTTGTGAAGGCCGCGGGCGCGGTTTCGCTGGCGGCCTCGCTGCCGGCGCTGGGGCTGGGCGCGGAGACGAATGCAGTGGGCGAGTGGGGTGACGATGCCGCTGGTTTGCCGCGCTATACCTATCTGGGGCCGGTGCCGTTTCCATTGGTGGCAGGCAAAATCACACGAGCGAACCTGGTCCTGGATGCGGATCCATTCTCCGGCAAGATCACGCGCGAGTATCTACCGGAGGATCCGTTTTTTCTGATCGGCAACTACCGGTTCACGCTGTTTACGCATGTCAGCGGCCTCTACGAGATTCTGAGCGGGGAGCGCGCGTGGGGGCGCCTGAACCAGGGGCCGGGGATGTGGAGCGGAGCCAATCGCGCGGCTGTCACGGTGGGTGGAGAGACTGTGCCGCTGGTGGGATTGACGGAACGCGCCGCGCAGGTTGCCGAGAAGGATTTCGGCATTGGGTATGCGCAGTATCGTTACAAGCCTGCGACGGGATTGAGCGTCACGCGCACGCTTTCCGTGATGCCGTCGGCGAAGGCCGGCGAGGGCACTTCGGCGTTTGTGTTGTCCGTGGCGTTGCGCAACGATGGCGCGACCCCGCTGAACGTGACGTATACGGAGAGCGTGAAGGCCGCGTACAAGCAGGCGTTCGCGCAGTGGGACATGGATCGCGGGCTGCTGCATGCGACGGGAAATGTGGTGAAGGAGCCGGCGCAGGTGCGGTGCGACTTTCAGATTGCCGAGCCGCGTCCGCTGACGTTTTCGCGCAAGGGAAGGATGTCGCGGTTTGAAGGCGCGCCGCCGTCGCTGTTTGTGCACGTGCCATCTCACGCCGGCGCGGACCTAGCGCCGACTGCTGAAAAGGATGCCGAGGGGGCGGACTGGATCGGCGTGCGTGCTGCCGTCACACTGGCGCCATCGGAGCAGAAGGTCATCCATTGCATTGTCGGCTACGCGTATTCGCAGGCGGAGATGGAGCGGACTGTGGATACGCTAACTGGGGGGATGATCCATTCGGGCGGGCCGCATTTTCAGAGTGTGTGGGACCGCGCGGTTCCCAAGCTGGCCGATGAACCGGATGCGGCGCTGCGCCGCGAGATGCGCTGGAACGCGGGCGTGCTGGAGCAGATGACGATCTGGCGCGAGTACTACAACGAGACCATCGTTCCGCAGGGCACGGTCTACGACTATCAATGGGGAATGGTGGCGAGCAATCGCGACCAGGCGCAGCATGCGCTGCCCATGTGCCATACCAATCCTGCGATTGCGCGATCGACGCTGCGTTACATCATGAAGCGCACCGTTCCCGATGGCGAGATCAAGCTGGACGATCTTGGGTTCGGGTGGGCTCCGCACAGCGGCAGGCTGACGAGCGATCAGCAGCTCTATTTTTTTCTGCTGCTGAATGAGTATCTGAGGGCGACGGGGGATGCGTCGATTCTGACGGAGGCGGTTTCGTATTATCCGCTGGAGTCGGCGGGGACGGGCAGCGGCCTGGATCATGTGCGCGGTGCGTTTCTATTTTTGCGCGACCGCATTGGAAGGGGAGGCGGCCACGGACTGGTGAAGCTGTGGAACTCCGACTGGAATGACATGTTCTTCTGGTGGCCCACTTCCGAGGCGTACAACACCGTCTTCGATACCTCGGAATCGCATATGAACACCAGCATGGCGATTGCGATTCTGGGCGATCTGGCGGAGACGCTGCACAAGTTCGCCAAGGGCGAGGATGCCGCGGAGATTGCGTCGGCGGTCACACTGTATCGCGCGGAATTGCTGAAAGCGTTTCTGCATGACTGGGGAGAGCGGGCGTTTCCGAAGCGGATGTATTTCCAAGGGCAGGCGGTGGGCGAGAAGGAGATGTGGCTGGAGCCGCAGGGCTTCACGCTGCTGATTCCAGAGGTTCCCGACGAGAAGAAGCGCGTCTTGTGGGCGGAGATCGAGAAGCGGCTGATTAGCGGCGAAGCCATGGGGCCCAAGCAGATTGAGAAGCCGGTTGAGAAGCCGGGGACGCATGGCGGCTCGCGGGAGAATGGCGGATTCTGGTATGCACTGACCGGGCCGGTGATTCTTGGCGTGGCGGGGTTCGATCACGATGCGGCGGTTGCGTTGCTGCGCAAGCAGACCTTCGCCAACTATGCGCGGAAATTTCCACAGTACTGGACGGGGCAGTGGTCGGCTTCGGACGCGCTGGATGCAGCGGCTCTGCCGACCGAGGGGCTTTCGCAGAACATTGTGTATTGCGCGCATGCGCATGCCTGGCCGCTTTATTGTTATCTGCGGCTCAATAAGGGCTGATGCAGATATGGAAGGCTCCGCCTGCAGGCGAAGGCGATGACAGGTAAACTGAAGAAGGGCTTTTCCCTCCGGGTTTGTACTCTTGTCATCGCTCATCGCCAAACTGAATCCTCAACAACGCGAGGCCGTCGAAGCAACGGACGGGCCGCTGCTGATCCTTGCCGGTGCGGGGTCAGGAAAGACGCGCGTGATCACTTCGCGCATCGCCTGGCTGATCCGCGAAAAGGGTGTCGCGCCCGATTCGATTCTCGCGGTTACGTTTACCAACAAAGCGGCGGCGGAGATGGCCGAGCGCGTCGACCGTCTGATCGGGCACGCGTCGCTGCAGAAGCCGCAGATCTCGACGTTTCACTCGCTGTGCGTGCGCATGCTGCGGCGGGATATTGAAGCGCTGAAAGTCAAAGGCGAGGGGCTGACGCGGAGCTTCGCGATCTACGACGAGAACGACCAGTCGGGCATCGTGAAGCAGATCATGCGGCGGATGGGCATCGACACCAAGCAGTTGACGCCGCGCACGGTGCTGGGGCGGATTTCGTGGGCGAAGAACCACATGGTCGATCCGCAAGAGTTCTACCTCAGCTCGAAGGACCCGAACAGCGAGCGCATTGCGCACATCTACCAGGGCTACAAGGCGGAGTTGCGCAAGAACAACGCGCTCGATTTCGACGATCTGCTGCTGGAGGCGGTGCGGCTGCTGAAGGTGTCAGGCGAAGTGCGCGAGCGGTATCAGCGGAAGTATCGCTACCTGCTGGTGGACGAGTACCAGGACACGAACCGGCCGCAGTACGAGATTATGAAGCTGCTGGCCGGGGAGGCGCAGAATGTGTGCGCGGTGGGCGACGAGGATCAGAGCATTTACTCGTGGCGCGGCGCGGATATCAAGAACATTCTCGACTTCGAAAAGGAATTTCCGAACGCGAAGATTGTGCGGCTGGAACAGAATTATCGCTCGACGCAGAACATTCTTGAGGCGGCGGGCGCGGTGGTCGCGAACAATCTGCGGCGCAAGGGCAAGAAGCTGTGGACCGATCGCCAGGGCGGATCGCTGATTGGGTACTACGAGGCGCCGGACGGCGAGAACGAAGCGCTGTTCATCGCGGACCGCATCCAGAAATTTCTGCGTGAGAGCAATCTGGAGAGCGGGGATGACGGCGAGCAGGGCCGGTGCGCGGTGCTGTATCGGACCAACTCGCAGTCGCGGCTGGTGGAAGAGGCGCTGCGGCGGTACAACATTCGCTACACCATGGTGGGCGGATTCAGTTTCTATGAGCGCGCCGAAGTCAAGGACCTGCTCGCCTACCTGCGGCTGGTGCGGAATCCGCATGATTCGATGGCGCTGAATCGCGTGATCAATACGCCGGCGCGCGGGATTGGGGCGACAACGCTGGCGACGCTGGAGAGGCTGGCGCTGGAAACGGGCACGTCGACGTGGGATGCGATTGCGGCGGCGATCCGGAACAGGTTGATTCCCACGCGCGCGCTGATGGCGCTGGATTCGTTTCGCACGCTGATCATGGATGCACAGGCGATGATGGATCCGGATTTTGCGGGCAAGCTTTCAGCGGATATTGCGGAGGGCGCCGACCAAGACGGGGACACGGATTTCTCGTTTGGGGCGGAAGAGCCGGGCGCAGAGGAGAACGAGGCGCTTGCCGACGCGGAGGCTACAGACTTCAACTTTGGCGGGCATGAAAACCAGATGCCGCTGCTGGATATGGCGAGTTTTTCGCCGTTTGCGGCGGAGGCGAAGAGGCCGTTTTTGAAGATGCCGAAGGCTGAGGCAGGGACCGTGAAGGCGGGGAACAGGGAACAGGGAACAGGGAACAGAAAGACGGGGACCGAGGGGCCGAAGCAAGACGGTGAGGAGCGCGTGGAGGGGTTCCGCGCGCCGGGCGATGCGGCGACACTGCCGGAACTGATCCGGTTCCTGAACGACCGCACGGGGTATATCAAGGCGCTTGAGGCGGAGGGATCGCCGGAAGCGTTCAGCAGGATTGAAAACCTGAAGGAACTGGCGAACGCCGCGCATGATGCGGAGGTTCGCGGCGAGACGCTGGCGGAGTTTCTGGATCATGCGGCGCTGGCGAGTGACACGGACCAGTTCGACCCGGAAGCGCGGGTGACGCTGATGACGCTGCACGCGGCCAAGGGGCTGGAGTTTCCGCTGGTGTTTCTTGCGGGGATGGAAGAGGGGCTGTTTCCGCATTCGCGCACTCTGCAGAATCCCGAAGAGCTCGAAGAGGAACGGCGGCTCTGCTATGTGGGCATGACGCGTGCGATGAACACGCTGGTGTTGACGCGGGCGCAGTATCGGCGGCGGTATGGGAATGATGCGCCGGAGCAGAGTATTCCGTCGCGGTTCCTGGAGGAAGTGCCGCCGGCGCTGGTGGAGAATCTGAGCCCGCGCGCGCCGGCGTGGGCGGGGGCGAGCTACTCGTATGGGCAGCGGCGGCACGGATCGCAGGATCAGGGTGACCGGCATTTCGACTATGAGAACGAGAGCCAGGAGACGCCGCGGCTCACCTACAGCAAGGGTGTGAGCGTGGGCAGCAAAGGGTCGTCGAGTGTGCCGCGTGATGGCGACTCGATCGACAACATCGCGCGGTTTTTCGGCGGCAAGGGAGTGGTGAAGGGTTCGTTTGCGCGGCCGGCGATGGATCTCCCGGAGACGAAGGGTGCGAGCGGGCTGCACAAGGGGCAGCGCGTGCGCCACTCGAAGTACGGCGAGGGTACGGTGCTGATGCGCGAGGGCGACGGTGAGGACGCGAAGGTGACGGTGATGTTCACGCGCCACGGCATGAAAAAGCTGATGGAGAAGTTCGCGAACCTCGAGAAGCTTTAACGCGGATCGAGAGAGGGCGCGTCGAGCATCGTGGTCTCCCACCCTTGCGGCAGAAAAAAGCCGCAAGGATGGGGCACGGGAGCGTTGTGCTGGGCCCGGTGTTACCCGCGGGGATGAGGTGCGGGAGCGAATTGCCCGAGACGCGGCGCAGGCGGGCGCATCGCTAAGGTATGCTGATTCTCGCGAATCAGGAACCTGCCCATGTACATTCCAAGTCTTTACCCCGTCGCGCTCTTCATGATGATCGTGACGATGATTTGCTGGGGAAGCTGGGCCAATACCCAGAAGCTCAGCAAAGGCTGGCGTTTCGAACTTTTCTATTGGGACTACGTGTTCGGCATTGTGCTGATCGCGCTGGTACTCGGCTTCACGATGGGCAACACGGATCCGGCCAGCCCGGACAGCTTTGTTGCCAACCTGCGCACGGCCGACGGCCAGCATCTGCTGCTGGCGCTGCTGGGCGGCGTGGTGTTCAACGTGGCGAACATTCTGCTGGTGGCGGCGATTGCGATTGCGGGGCTGGCCGTGGCGTTTCCCATCGGGATCGGGCTGGCTCTGGTGATCGGCTCGGTGCTCAATTACATCATTCAGCCGAAGGGCAATCCAGTGCTGCTGTTCGGCGGAATTCTGCTGGTGATTGTCGCCATCGTGCTGGATGCGTTTGCGTATCGCAAGCTGGTGAAGGATCTGAGGGTCAGCACCAAGGGAATCCTGTTGAGCCTCCTCGCGGGGACGGGCATGGGGCTGTTCTATCCCTTCGTCGCCAAGGCCACTACCGGGCCGAATCATCTGGGGCCGTATTCGGTGGCGTTTGTGTTTTCGCTGGGCGTACTGGCGTGCACCATTCCGGTGAATTACCTGTTCATGCGCAAGCCGATCTCAGGCGCGCCGGTGGCGATGCGGGACTACTTCCGCGGCACGGGGGCGTTCCACTTCTGGGGCTTGCTGGGCGGGGTCATCTGGGGCATCGGCATGATCTCGAACTTCGTGGCGTCGTATGCGCAGATGGTGGGTCCTGCGGCGGCGTATGCGCTGGGGCAGGGAGCCACGATGGTTTCGGCGATCTGGGGCGTGTTTGTGTGGAGGGAGTTTGCGGGAGCGCCGCCGGCGGCACGCAGGCTGCTGTGGCTGATGTTTCTGTTCTTTATTGTGGGGCTGAGCGGGGTTGCCGTGGCTCCGATCGTGAAGTTCTAGCGGGCGCGCAAAGTGCGGTGCGGGTGAGGACACCCGCACGACAGCCGGTGAGGACACCGGCGCTACAGTGACGAAGTTCCAAGGTGGATTCATGAGTCGCTCGATTGTGGTTGTGGGAAGCGTGAATCTGGATCTGGTGTGCACGGGGAAGAAGATTCCCGCGCCGGGCGAGACCGTGACGGGCGACAGGTTCCAGACGTTTCACGGGGGCAAGGGAGCCAACCAGGCTGTGGCCGTGGGGCGGCTTGGGCACCCGGTGAGCATGATCGCCAAGGTGGGCGACGACGACTTCGGCAAGCGGCTGCGGCAGGGGCTGCGCGATGCGAGCGTCAACGTGCGCAGTGTGACGACGGCTGGGGGCACGGCTTCCGGAGTGGCGCTGATCTCTGTCGACCGGAAGGGGCAGAACAGCATCACCGTGATCCCGGGCGCGAATGGGACGCTGATGCCGCAGGATCTGGAGAGCAGCCTGCCGCAACTGCGTTCCGCGGGAATCATCCTGACGCAACTGGAAACGCCGCTGGAGACGGTGGAGCATCTTTGCGAACTGGCGCAGCGGTTTCAGGTACCGCTGATGCTCGATCCGGCGCCCGTGCGCACGCTTTCGCGCAAGGTGCTGCGGCAGGTGGCGTATCTGACGCCGAACGAAGCCGAGGCGTGCGCGCTGTGCGGGATTCCTTATCGCGATCTCAGTCAGACTGCTGCGCGGGAGTGTGCGGAGGAGTTGCTGGGCACGGGCTCGGCGAATGTGGTCGTCAAGATGGGGAGCCGCGGCGCGTTTGTGGCGACCCGGGACGGGCTGCGGCGCATGGTTCCGAGTTTCAAGGTGAAGGTGGTTGACTCGACCGCGGCCGGGGACGCGTTCAACGGCGGCATGGCGGTGGCGTTGATGCGCGGGCTGGCGATCGAGGAAGCGGTGCGGTTTGGCGCAGCGGTGGCCGGGGTGTCGGTGACGCGCGCGGGAGCGCAGCCGGCGATGCCGTCGGAAGCGGCAGTGAATGAGTTGTTGCGGAAGCAGTAAAGGCCGCAAATTTCATGGCGCACAGATTCAGCAACCTGAACTCGCGCCGCCCCTACGGGGCTCAGAGGTTCTCATGATCTGCGTACCCAGGACTTCGTCCTGGGCTATCTTCCTGCGGTCCCTCCGGGACGCTGAGGGCCCGCCGGTTTGAGGGCTCGCCTGTTTACGAAGCCCTATCGCCTGTAGACTCCCATCCATTCGGCCTGCGTCAGGGAAAGTTTTCCGGCTGTCTGAAGACCGCCGTGATCCAGATCACTGCCGGTTCTGTGTAGCGACGCCGAGACTCGGAGGATGGCCGCGCTGCCCTGTCGGGGCGGCTGAAGGAGGGCGCGTGTCTCTCAAGCTTACGGTGAATCAAAAGGCGGTTCAGGCGGATGCATCCCCTGACACTCCCCTGCTCTGGGTGCTTCGCGATCATCTCGATCTGAAGTCTGCGAAGTACGGCTGCGGGGTCGGATCGTGCGGGTCGTGCACGGTGCTGGTGGACGGACGGCCGGTGCGCTCGTGCATCACGCCGGTTTCAGCGGTAGCTCATGCGCAGATCACGACGATCGAGGGGCTGTCGCCGGATGGAACGCATCCGGTGCAGAAGGCGTGGCAGGAGGTTGACGTGCCGCAGTGCGGCTACTGCCAGTCAGGTCAGATCATGGCCGCCGTGGCGTTGCTGGAGCGCACGCCGAAGCCGACTGATGAGCAGATTGACACTGCCATGCAGGGCAATCTGTGCCGCTGCGGAACCTACGCGCGCGTCCGCAAGGCCATCCACACTGCCGCGGGCCAGCCGGCCCTGCGCGACTGAGGGGAGAATACAGTGCCCATGAACCGACGCCATTTTCTGCAGATGAGTGCCCTGGCCGGTGGCGGACTCGCCCTCGGCCTGTACGAGCAGCCGTTCAGGGGAGCCTTTGCCGCGGCTCAGCAGCCGCCGGGCCGCGGAGGGCTTTCGCCGCACGCATTTCTCGAGATTCACGCGGACGGAACGGTGACCATTCAGTCGAAGAATCCGGAGATTGGGCAGGGCGTGAGCACCATGCTGCCCATGCTGATTGCCGAAGAGCTGGATGTGGAGTGGAGCCAGGTGCGGGTGGAGCAGGCGGGGCTGGATGAGCGCGCCTTCGGTCCGCAGTTCGCGGGCGGTTCCATGTCGACGCCGATGAACTGGGAGCCGTTGCGGCGCGTGGGCGCGGCAGCGCGGCAGTTGCTGATTACGGCCGCGGCGCGCAAGTGGGGAGTGGCGGAGACGGAGTGCTCGACGGACGCGGGCAAGGTGGTTCATGCGGCGTCGAAGCGGTCTCTTGGCTATGGTGAACTGGCGCAGGATGCGGCATCGTTGCCGCTGCCCGATGCATCCACGCTCAAGCTGAAGGACGCGCGCGATTATCGCATCATCGGCAAGCCGCTGCCGGGCGTGGACAACAACGCGATTCTCACGGGCAAGCCGATCTTCGGAATCGATGTGAAGCTGCCGGGGATGCTGTACGCGGTGTACCAGAAGTGCCCGGTTTTCGCGGGTAAAGTGAAGACTGCCAATCTCGACGCCCTGCGCGGCATGCCGGGCGTGCGTCATGCATTCGTGGTGGATGGCAAGGTGAAGGCCACGCCGATCGTGGACAGCGATCCCGGCATGGAGCCGGGCATTGCCATCGTGGCGGATACGTGGTGGCAGGCACAGGTTGCGCGGAAGGCGCTGAAGGTGGAGTGGGATTTCGCTGCCGGGTCGGAGGCGGCTCCGGCGATGAGCAGCCAGGGCTTCGCGGACCAGGCGGAGAAGCTGCTGAAGGAGCCTGCAGCACATACGATTCGGACGTATGGCAATGCTGAGACCGCACTGAAGACGGCGGCGAAGATAGTGGAGGCGACGTACGCTTATCCGTTCCTGACGCACGGAACGCTGGAGCCGCAGAACGCGACGGCGAAGTTCGACGGCGGCAAGCTGGAGATCTGGACGACGAGCCAGGCGCCGGGCGGGGGACGGCAGCTTGTAGCGCATCAACTGGGGATTGCCGAGAGCGACATCACCATTCACATGGTGCGGGCGGGCGGGGGATTCGGGCGGCGGCTCATGAACGAGTACATGGTTGAGGCGGCCTGGATTGCGCGCGAGGTGAAGGCGCCGGTGCAGGTAATGTGGTCGCGCGAGGATGACATTGCGCACGATGCGTACCGGCCGGGCGGCTGGCACGGGCTCAAGGCGGGCCTCGATGCGCAGGGCAAGGTGACGGCGTGGCAGCAGCATCTCATCACCTACGGGCAAGGCCAGCACACTGCACCCAGCGCGGACATCGGCGGCGACGAGTTTCCATCGGGCCGCGTGCCGAATTACTTCATTGGGCACTCGACGATGCCGTTGTGGCTGCGCACGGGGCCGCTGCGCGCGCCGGGAGCGAACGCCTACGCATTCGTGGGGCAGTCGTTCCTGGATGAGATTGCGTTGGCGGCAGGGCGCGATCCGCTGGATCTGCAACTGGAGCTTCTGGCAACCGTGCCGGATGCGTCGGGCAACAGCCGACTCTCCGGATTCAATGCGGAGCGTCTGGCGGGAGTGCTGAAGCAGGTTGCGGAAGAGACTGGCTGGCGGAATCGTTCGCGCAAGCAGGGAACCGGAATGGGGATCGCGGCCTATTCCTGCCACCAGGGTTACTGCGCTGAGGTTGCCGAGGTGACGGTGGATGCCGCGAATCGCGTGCGCGTGAACCAGGTGTGGGCGGTGGCGGACGTGGGCAGGCAGATCATCAATCCTTCAGGCGCGCGGGCGCAGGCCGAAGGCGGCATCATCGAAGCGATTGGACATCTGAATCTCGAGATCACGCTGGCGGGCGGGCGCGTGGAGCAGACCAACTTCACGCAGTATCATCTGCCGCGCATGCGCCAGACTCCGCAGATGCATATCTCGTGGCGGATCACGGATAACACGCCGACAGGGCTGGGGGAACCGGTGATGCCCGCGGTGATTCCGGCGGTGTGCAATGCGATTTTTGCGGCAACCGGCAAGCGGGTGCGGTCGCTGCCGATTATGAAGAGCGGCTTCAGCCTGGCGTGATCACCTGCGGCGGCCAACTGCGGCTTCGCCGCCGCCTCTGGGGTTCGTGGTTTCCCACCCTGTCGCCAGAAAAAAGGCGACAGGATGGGGCACGGGAGACTCGTGCGGATTATGGCTCCCCGTGCACGGGGTTGATGGGGAGCAGGCCTTTGTCGACGAGGACAGGCGGCTTGCGCAGATGCGTGGACTGCTCGAAGGCGTAGGCCCAGCCGAGCAGATCGCCGTCGTGCCAGCGGCGCGTGGAGATCTCGAGGCCGAAGGGCAGACCGCTTTCGTAGAAGCCTGCGGGTACCACGACAGCAGGCACGCCAAGCATGTTCACCCAACTGGTGTCGCTGTGCGGGCCTTCACTGACTCTGCCGTCCTGCGGCATCGTTTCGTCCGGAGGCGGCATCTGGATTGCCGGATAGACATATCCGTCAAGGTGCAGGCGGTCGAGGGTCTCGTTGTACATCGCGAGGGCGCGGCGGCGCGGCGCGAGCACGTCTGCCTCGGCCTGCGGATTGTTTTCGAAGCGTTGCTGCTTCACAACCGGACGCGGATCGACGGAGAGCGTGCCGGGCTTGTCTCCGCCGATGATGGTTGGCGGAAGCGGCGATCCCACTGCATGTTCGTACTCCTCCGGCGAGTGATATTGTGCGGGGCCGAACCCGGCGAGAAACTTCTCTGTGCCTTCGCGGATGTAGGGCAGGGTGCCGATGCGCGAGGCGGTGTCGGCGAAGCTGTCGGGAAGGATGGAGTCGTCAAAGACCACGGTTGCGCCGGCGGCACGCAGCGCCTCGACGGCTTTCATGAAGGCGGCGCGCGTCTCCGGTTGCAGGGGGAGCTCGGCGGATTTGCGGTCCGCTGCCGCCTGCGCTGCCGTTTCGCCGGCGGGGATTCCCTGAAAGGGAATGCCCGCACCGGCGAGGATGAATGCCGGCACGCCGAAACGCTTGCCCTTGAGCGCGTCGGGCTTCAGATATTGGGTGTAGGGGCCGGGCTGCGCCTGGGTTGCAGATTCGGTGGTGGCGGGGTCGAGTGGGTCTGGATTGAGTGGATCTGGGCCGGCCATGACGGAGAGCGCGATGGCCGCGTCGGTGACGTTGCGCGCGATGGGGCCGGTGTTGTCGAGCAGCCAGTCGAGCGGCGCGATGCCCGCGATGCTGACCAGGCCGCGCGTGGGGAACACTCCGACTACGGCGCTGGTCGCCGCGGGCATGCGGATGGAGTTGCCCGTATCCGTGCCGTTGCCGAGCATGGCCATGTTGGCTGTGACGGCGGTGACGGTTCCGCCGGAAGATCCGCCGGGACTGAAGCGCACATCGTAGGCGTTGCCGGTGCGACCGTAGGAGGTGCTACGGTTGGTGTCGCTGGCGGCGAAGTCGGGCATGTTGGATTTGCCCAGGATCACCGCACCGGCGGCGCGCAGCTTTGCCACGATGGTTGCATCCTTGGGAGCGACGAGTTCGTGGCCAGGGAGGACGTAGCCCTTCCATCCGTCGGTGGTGACCAGGCCCTTCACGCTGGTGTTTTCTTTGATGACGATGGGCACGCCCCAGAGCGGGACTCGACCGATTGCGTCGCTGGATGACTTCGCCTCCGCATCGAGGCGCGCGGCGATGTCGAGAGCACCCCTGGCATCGAGGTTCTCGATGGCGCCATAGACGCCGTTGTAGCGGCGGATGCGGGCGATGTACCAGCTCACGACCTGCGTGACGGTGTAGCGATGCTCGCGGTAGAACTGCTGAAGCTGCGGAACCGTGACCTCGAGCAGGTCGTTGTCGATGGCGGAGACGGTTGCGGCTCCCGTTTGCGCATGAGCGCTGAACGCGGCGGTAAACAGGATGCACGCAGCGATGGTCCTGAGCATTGTTCGAGTAGACACCAAGTTGGTTCCTCAGCTTACATGTCTTCAGAAATCGGTGTGCTTGAATCCGAATGTACGACAGCAGGCCGCCGCGGCCAATCAGGCGGCCGGAATGCTGACTGGAATGCTTCGGACCTGTCAAATTGTGGTGAAAATGATCACTCCAATGGAAGAGATCGCTCGAAACGGCAAGGCTCATGTATGATTCTTTCGCTGAACTGAAGGCCTTTTTCGAGGGGAGAACGCTGCGTCGCCGTCATGTCCGAATCGATAACCCGCCGTTCCGAGCAAATCGTAAAGTTCCTGCTTCGCTCCGGATCGGCGACGATCGAGGAGTTGCTGGCGGTCGCGGGGTCATCCGCGCCGAGCATTCGCCGCGACCTGGCTCGGCTTGAAGCGCGCGGGCTCATCCGGCGCACGCACGGTGGCGCGGAGCTGGTGGAGCCGCTGCTTTACGAGCCCTTCCGCTACGACAGTTCTTTTCTGGCGCGCGAGCAGCGCCACGCGGCCGAGAAGCGCCGCATCGGCCTGGCGGCGGCAGAGCTGGTTCAGGCGGGCGAGACCGTGGGGCTCTCGGCAGGCACCACGACCACGCACATCGGCCGCAGCTTGCGCCATCGCGACAAGATCCAGGTGGTGACCAACGCCATCAACATCGGCATGGAACTGTGCAACCAGACCGCGATTCGCACCTATCTGACGGGCGGCGTAGTGCTGTGGGCGTGGTCGTTTGCCCTGTGCGGGAATGCGGCGCTGAGCTTCCTCGAGAGCATGTATATGGATAAGGTGTTCCTCAGCGTGACCGGCTTTGACGCCGAGCGTGGCGCCACTTCGCTGGAGGCGGACGAGGCGCTGGTCTATCGCAAGATGATCAAGCAGTCCAAAACTGTGATTATTGCGGCCGATTCAAGCAAGCTCGGCAAGGTGAGCCCCGCGTTTATCTGTCCGGTCGGCGAGGTTCAGGTGCTGATCACCGACTCAGGCGCTACGCCAGAGACACTCGCGCCCTTTGAGCGCCAGGGGATCAAGGTCATCCGCGTGTGAGGGGCCGGGCGGCGCAATCAGCAGTGCGATTCTGAAGCTTGTCTGCGGCTAGTCGGCCGACGCGGGAACCGGTTTTTGCGAACAGGCTTCGCGGAGGAGCCGCACGGCCTCGCGCACATTCTCTTCAAGCTGATTGGGCCGCGGCGCCGTGCCGTTGTGCGAGATCTGCGGCGTGAGCGAGCCGTGCAGGGACGAGACCCCGGTGCGAAGGACGATCTCAGAGAGATTCGCCAGGCGAAGGCCTCCGCCGGCCATGATCTCAAGGCGCGTTCCAGACTGGCGGCGCAGACGCGCGATCGAATCCGCACCGGTCCTCACGTCGTCGGCTCCGCCTGACGTCAGCAGCAGATCCGCACCGGTTTCGATGACAGCCTCGAGGGCTTCATCGAGATCAACTGTTTCATCAAAGGCGCGATGAAAGGTAACGCCCATGGGGCGCGCCAGGTCCGCCAGTTCGCGCGTTCTATCTACGTCAACCCGTCCGTCGGCAAGCAGGATGCCGATGGCTACGCCGCTGGCGCCCGCCACTTTCACAGCTTCCACCTGCTGGCGCATCAGAGTGAATTCGTCGGCGGAAAAAACAAAGTCGCCGTCGCGCGGGCGGATGAGCACATGCACCGGAATGGAGATTGCCGCAAGAACCGATTCGAGCAGGAAAGGGTCAGGGGTGACGCCTCCCACGGGGAGGTTTGAGCACAATTCAATGCGGTCCGCTCCGCCGCGCTCGGCAGCAACAGCAGCCGCCAGGCTGGGTGCGCACAACTCAAATCTAGGGTTCTGAATGAACATGACTTCGTGGGGTCGCTGTTTTGGAGTCTGTTTATTGAGGATTGCATCTGTGATATAAATTTGCAATCAAATGATCAAAACGAACCATTTTGATCATCATAGCATCTGATTCTCGCGCCTGTCGGATGGCCGCGTGATAGGATTCCTCGGTAAGACGGGGCCGTTGTTTTTCAGCCATTTGCAACGTTTGAATATCCCGATGCTCAGGTTCATCCGAACGATCGACGAATGCCAAAATCCTTCAGGGCGCAAATCCAATGAACGTACGCCAGCCGATTCTCCTTCTCGCATCGCTTCTTGTTTCCGCGGCGGCATCGGCCGCCACTGTCACGCCGCTGCACGATAACTGGCGCCTGCAATCCGCATGCACGGTCAAGGCCGACGGAGCTGCGATTTCGGCTGCGGGATTTGGGGCGGACGACTGGCTCAAGACTTCTGTGCCCAACACGGTTCTGGCGGCGCAGGTGGCGGCGAAGGTTTTCCCCGACCCGTACTTCGGGATGAATCTGCGCAATATTCCCGGGGCAAATTATCCCATCGGGCACAACTTCGCGAATATGCCGATGCCGCAGGACAGCCCTTATCGCTGCGGCTGGTGGTATCGCACGGAGTTTACCGCGCTGGCCGCTGGCCGGGACAAGCGCGTGTGGCTGCATTTTGGCGGCATCAACTATCGCGGCGAGGTCTGGGTCAACGGACATCGCATTGCCGACTCGACGCAGGTGGCGGGGGCTTATCGCACGTACGACTTCGATGTGACGGATGCGGTGAAGCCGGGCGCGAAGAATGTGCTCGCGGTGCAGACGTTTGCGCCGACGGAGAAGGAGCTCGGCATCAACTGGGTGGACTGGAATCCGTGCCCGCCGGATAAGGACATGGGCCTTTGGGGCGATGTGAACCTGGTGGAGACGGGTGCGGTCACGCTGCGCTCGCCGATGGCGGTTACGCATTTCACGGATCCATCACTCTCAACTGCGGAGCTGACGGTCTATGCCGAGTTGCATAACGCGATTGATCACGAAGTGCAGGGAAGGGTGAGCGGAACCGTAGCGGGTGTGCGCATTGAGCAGCCGGTGAAGCTTGCGGCGAACGAAGACAAGACGGTGGTCTTTTCGCCGGAGCAGTTCGCGAATCTGCGGATTCACAATCCCAAGGCTTGGTGGCCGACACAGATGGGTGAGCCGCATCTCGAACAACTCACGATGAGTTTTGAAGATCGCGGGGTCAAGACGGACGAGCAGACGGTGGCGTTTGGCATCCGCGAAATCACATCGGAACTTACTGCCACCGGCGGGCGGCTCTTCCGCATCAACGGTAAGCCACTGCTGATTCGGGGCGCGGGTTGGTCGCAGGACATGCTGCTGCGCACGGACGAGCATCGCCTCCGCGAGCAGGTCCGCATGGTGGGCGATATGCACCTGAACACGATCCGGCTGGAAGGCAAGCTGGAGACGGAAGACTTTTTCCGCATCACGGATGAGCAGGGGATTCTGGTGTTGCCGGGATGGTGCTGCTGCGATCACTGGGAGCACTGGAGCGAGTGGGGTCCGCAGGATCTGCCTGTTGCCACGGCGTCGCTGCGCTCGCAACTTCTGCGGCTGCGCTCGCATGCCAGCGTGCTGGTGTGGCTCAACGGCAGTGACAACGCGCCGCCGGCCAACGTGGAGAGCGCGTATCTGAAAGTGGAGGCGGAGGTCCATTGGCCGAATCCGATTCTGTCGGCGGCTTCAACGCAAAACACCGCGGGCGGCGGACCGAATGGCGTGAAGATGACCGGGCCGTATGACTACGTTGCGCCGAGCTACTGGTATGTGGACGTGCACAACGGCGGCGCTTACGGTTTCAATACGGAGACCAGCCCTGGGCCGGCGATTACGTCGCTTGCCAGCCGCGCGAAGTTTCTGCCCGATCCTGAAGCGTGGCCGCCATCGGCCAACTGGTCGTATCACAATGGCGGCGGCGAGTTCAGCACTTTGAAAGTGCTCGACGAGTCGATGGCCGCGGTTTACGCGAAGCCCGGCTCAGCCGCCGACTACGAACGCATCGCGCAGACCATGGCGTACGATTCGGAACGCGCGATGTATGAGGCGTACTCGAAGAACAAGTATGTTTCGACCGGCGTGATTCAGTGGATGCTGAACAATGCTTGGCCGTCGATGATCTGGCATTTGTACGACTACTATCTCGACACCGATGCCGGATACTATGCGGCGAAGAAGGCGTGCGAGCCGCTGCACATTCAGTACTCATACGACGATCATTCGATTGTCGTGGTCAACAGCAGCTATGTGCCGGCGTCCGGCCTGCATGCCAAGGTGCGCGTGCATGGAATGGGCTGGAAGGATCTTTACAGCGCCGAGGCCAATGTGGACGCTATTGCGGACAGTTCGCAGACGGTCTTCGAACTTCCTGACAGCCTCTCCACTGGAGTGGATAAGATCTTCTTCATCGACCTATCGCTCTCCGACGCGAGCGGGCGCGTGGTGAGCCACAACTTCTACTGGGTTCCTTACACGCTGACCACGTTCGACTTTGCGCGCACCGATTACACGCACACGCCGGCTTCGCGGCACGAAGACCTGACCGCGCTGGCTAGCCTTCCCAAGGCGGAGATCAAGGCGGAGGCAGCGATTGAACGCACAGCGCACGGGCGGCGCGTGTCGGTTCAGCTGAACAATCCATCGTCCACGCTTGCGTTCCAGGTGCGGGTGGCGCCGCGCACCGCGGATGGCGGACTTATCGCTCCTGTACTGTGGTCTGACAACTGGGTTGAGCTTGCGCCGGGTGAGTCGGTCACGCTTACGGCGGACCTGCCGGAAGGCGCGCCCGAGACTACGGTCATTCACGTCGATGGCTGGAATATCGCCCCGCTGGTGCTTACGCCAACGGCCGCTGCGGCGGCGCACGGGGGCGAGTAAGTGGCGGCAGGCCAAACGACTCCAGAGCCGATTGGACTGAAGCGCAGCCTGCGCTTCTGGGATCTTGTGCTGTACGGGATCATCCTGATTCAGCCGACGGCGCCGATGCCGGTGTTCGGCGTGCTCTACGACAAGTCGAACGGCCACGTCACGGCGACGATTCTGCTGGCGCTGGTGGCGATGCTGTTTACGGCCATCAGTTATGGAAGGATGGCGCGGGTCTATCCTCACGGCGGGTCGGCGTTTCTGTATGTCGGCAAGGAGATTCACTCGAGCTTCGGCTACATCACCGGCTGGTGCCTGGTGATGGACTACATCATCAATCCGCTGATCTGCACGATCTGGTGCTCGAGCGCGGCGATGAATTTTCTGCCCCATGTGCCTTACGTGGCATGGGCCGCTTTCTTCGCGATTCTATTTACCGCGCTGAACTGCAATGGCATCGAGACTTCAGCGCGCATCAACGCCGTCATGGCGGCGGTGCTGGGCCTGGTGATCGTGTGGGTGCTGGCGGCCTCAGTGCGCTGGATGCTCGCACTTGTGCATCCCTCGGCCACGGTGTTCCTCGATCCGCTCTACAATCCGTCGAGCTTCCACAGCGGGGCGGTACTGCGCGGAACGGCGACGGCCGTCCTCACTTACATCGGCTTCGACGGCATCTCCACGCTCACCGATGAGGCGCGCAACCCCGAGCGCAACGTGCCTCGCGCTATTGTGCTGACCTGCGTTATCACCGGTGTTCTGGCTGCCGTCGAGGTCTACTTCGCGCAGCTTGTGTGGCCGCGCGGCACGCCGTTTCCTGACATCAATACTGCTTATGTTTATGTCTCCGGACGCGTGGGCGGGCCGCTGCTGTTTGCGGTGGTCAACGGAGCGCTGCTGCTGGCCAACGTGGGCTCGGGCATGGCCTCGCAACTGGGCGCGGCGCGGCTGCTTTACGCCATGGGCCAGGACGGCGCACTGCCACGCCGATTCTTCGCCAGCGTTTCGCGCAAGAACCGCATTCCCCGCAACAACGTGATCCTCATCGGGGCCATCTGCCTGGTGGGCGCCATGATCTTCAGCTATTCGCTGGGGGCGGATCTGCTCAACTTCGGCGCGCTGCTGGCGTTCATGGGCGTCAACATCGCGTCGATGATGTGGGGTTGGCGTCATGGACGCGGAGCGCAGTGGTTCCCCATGCTGCTTTCGTTCGGCGGCTTTGTGACCTGCGGGCTGCTGTGGTGGAATCTCGACCGCAAGGCGTGGATTGTCGGCATGGTGTGGGCGGCCACGGGCATCCTGCTGTGGATGATCCGGCGGCGGTTTACCGTGTTGCCTGCGGAGGCCTAATCACATGCCCGGCCGGCCCGGCGGTGGTATCCTCTTTTCCATAGCCGGAGATGCGCTGCGCCGTTGACATCGGTTTCTCCGGATCCGTACAGCACGGCAACAGCAGGGGCCGCCCCGAGGCTCCAACTTCCCATGAATGTGGATGTCGAGACAGCCGTCAAGCCGCTTCGCAAGCTATATAAGGAGCTGAAGGATTTCCCCGCCGATCCGTCGGCGGAGCAGGTCCACGAGCTGCGCACCCAGGCGCGGCGCCTCGAAGCGGTGGTGCACACGTTTTCGTCCGATTCCGATGGCGAGGGGCAGCGGCTCGTGAAGCTGATGAAGCCGGTCAGAAAGGCCGCGGGCAAAGTGCGCGACGTGGATGTGTTTATCGCGAAGCTTCATCAGATCAAGCTGCATCAGATCGAGGGCGACTCGGCCGGCGCAGGGCTGGTTCGCCTCACCGAGCACATTGCGGGCCGGAGAGAAAAGCATCTTGGCCGCCTTCACCGGGCGATCGCGCGCCGAGGCAAGCAGATCCGCCGCTCGATGCGGCACTATGGGCATTGGCTCGAGTCCGCAGAGGGCGTAACCAGCCCGGCGGCGGCGCAGACGCTGGCTGAGGAGCTCGACAACTGGCCGAGGCTGCAGGCCGCCAACCTGCACGAGTTCCGCATCAGGGCCAAGGAGTTGCGCTACATGCTGCAGCTTCTGCCGGATGTCGATCCGCAGCGGATAGAGGCGCTCGGCGAGGTGAAGGACTTGTCCGGCGAGTGGCACGACTGGCTTGAACTGCGGGAACTGGCGGAGGAGATTCTCGATCCTGCGGCGGATCAGGAGACGCTCAAGCAGATTGGCGCCGTGACCCGGGAGAAGCTGCGCGCCGGGCTTGCGGCGGCGAATCGTCTGCGGAGCCCTGGTAGGCGGCTGCCGCGCGCTGCGTGATTCGAGTTTGCCTTGGGATGGTTACTGAAGAGTAATATTTTGCTTCGGATGGGGTCGCAGGCGGTTGTCTGAATAACCCGAGAATTGACCTGAAAGCAAAGATACGGTGAAAAGAAGATTTGGCGAATAGATTTTATAAAATATTGAAAATACAGTAGATGATCGATAGGCCTGTGGAAAACTCCGAAAAATGATAATTAGTGGCTTTGTGGTTAACGTTTGCGCTTTCTTTTCAAGAAGGCGGTTAGTGGATTTGCGGAGGGCCCTGACGCGAATCCGATCGTTAGTATGCGGCGAGTGGCGGAGGGGCAGCTGTGATTGCCGTCACGGTCGTGGCTTCCCACTCTAACCGCAAAATGCGCGGTTAGGATGGCGCGCGCGGGGATTTGGTGGAGTTTGCATCCGTCCCAGGTCCCAAAAAGCGAGGGACCAGGGGCACCCGGTACCCGGGTTTGTCGTGGAACCAGCAGGGGGCAAAAGCGGGTTCTTCCCCTTCGCTGCACTAAGGGTCAGAATGACAAATTGGTGGCGGCAACGCGGTGCGGGTCTTATCCTTTGCGGCGGTAGAGGACCTGGAACTCGTAGCCGGCGTTTGCGGGAAAGAGAGCGGCTACGGCGCGGAGGCGCTCGGCAAGGGCCGGAGCTGCCAGCAGTGGGTACTCGCGCTCGCGCAGGTCGTGGTAGTCGAAGTCGACGGCGAGGGAGAGCATATAGATGGCCAGCGAGTCAGAGAAGGCTGACTCGATGTAAACGTTGCGAGCGCGCTCGTCGACGGGGCGGCCGTTGCGGGTGTCCTGCATGCGGCGGCGGGTCTCCCAGGCGTCCTGGCTGGTTTCTCCGCGGACCTGGGCCTGGGACTGCGACCATGCCAGAGCGCCGAAGCTCTCCGGGACGCCCGCGGCTTCAACAAAGTTGTGAGCCACGTTGATGAAGAACTCGAAGGCCAGGCCGAAGCGGTCTTCGACGAGCCGCGTCGAAAGGAACACCGCCTCCATCGTGCCGAAGGTGCAGTTGCGGTGGCAGACGGCGCGATCGCCGAGGTCGACCGTGTAAGTGGGCGCGATCACGGTTTCGGCGGTGTCGGAGATGGCCAGGGGCACGAAGTAATAGGTGCGGCGGCTGAGGGCCGGGGCCAGGGTGGCGGGTACGGCGCCGACCAGGCGCTCGAGATCGACGTCAGAGATGCGCGTCTCTCCCCACGCCCCGTAGCGGATTCCATTGGGAGCTGTGGCGGCCTCTGCCTGGGTGGCCACCTTCTCCGCGTTCCAAAGTTCGACCTGTGCGCTGGATGCCATCGAATAGGTATTCTAGACGACAGGGGTCATGCTGCAAATGACGCATTCCACAGATATCGTTCGGGACCAGCGCGGAAGTCAGACTGGAGGCGAGGGCGGAAAGATCTTCGGTTTCCCTCTGCGCGGGTTCGGGCTGGTGTCGAGCCTGCTGCTGAGTTTTGCCTCGTCGCTGTTCACGTTTTGCGTGACGACGATGGTGGCCATCTTCGCGCTCCTGATCTATCGCGCCAACGGCCATCTCGCGGTGGATATGGCTGTCAGCTATCGCGACTTCGGCTTCCCGGCCAGCATGGTGGTGCTCATCATTGCGCTGCCGTTCTTCCTCACGCTCTGGGTCAGGGCGAAGATTCAAGGTTAGAGTCAGATGCCTGTACATGCAATTTCGCTCGATGAATTGAAGAGCGCCCTGCTGGGTGAAGATGTCCAGTTGCAGGCCTGGGCCGCGCAGCTTGAGGCCGGTGGCGTGCTGTATTTTCCCGAGACGCCGATTCCGATTCCGGCGGCCGATCTGGAGGTGCTGCTGGGACAGAAGCAGACGCACAGCAGCCTGCACAAGAACATCGCTTACAAGCCCAATCGCGACGAGCTGACGGGCGTGAATGCCAAGACTTCGCCAGCCGATGCGGTTGCGCAGTTGCATGGGATCATGCGGCGCTACTCGCAAAGCGTCGATGATTTTCTGTCGCATTTTCTGGCGTCGTATCAGAACCGGTGGGTGCTCGATTACGCGAGCTATCGGCCGATCGAGGAACAGGGAAGAGACTTGTCGACGCGGAAGCGCAACGACCTGCTGCATACGGATGCGTTTCCCACGCGGCCCACGAAGGGCTGGCGGATTCTGCGGTTCTTTCACAACATTCATCCCACGCGGACGCGGGACTGGGTGACGGGCGACGCGTTTCCGAAGGTGGTGGGTAACTTTACGCCGGGCAAGCTGGCCATTCCTCAGCCGGACGGGGCGCTGGCACGGGCAGGCAAGGGACTGGCCAGGGCGACGGGCCTGGCAGGGCTGGTTCCGCAGTGGAAGCGCACGCCCTATGACGAGTTCATGATGCAGTTGCACAACACGATGAAGGAAGACAGCGACTTCCAGGGTGTGTGCACCAAGGAGTATTTCCAGTTTGCGCCGGGCTCAAGCTGGATGGTCTATACGGAGACGGTGCCGCACGCGGTGCTGGCGGGGCAGTACGCGCTGGAGCAGACGTTCCTGGTGGATCCGGCGGCCATGGTCACGCCGGAGTCGGCGCCGTTGCGGGTGCTGGAGAAGATGGCGGGGGCGCGGCTGGCGTGATAGAGGCAGGGAACAGGCAACAGGAACAGGCAACAGGGAACAGGGTGCGGGGGCGGCAGGAGCTCTTAACTAGTCGTTAATTTTCCTAACTTAGCGAGAAAGTTGCTGGAAGACTCGAATTGGAGTTGACGGGCCGAATAAAGGGTCTAAGCTTATCACTGTTCTTCCCCCCCGCCTTTGACGTCTGGCCGTAAAGGCTGATCCTACTTGAATTCAGGCTAAGGCCCGGAAGCCGCTTCCCGTCGGCTCGCAGACGGGTTCGAGCAGGGTTGTGTCTCGCGCGCCGGCCTGACAATTCCCGGCTGAGGCCGATCTTCGCCGTCCTATGAGGAGGTTCTGTGGGTATTTCTCACCCTGGTCTATCCGCGGTCGCATCTTCCTTTCTTCATCGCGTGAGTCCGGCACCCTGCGCCGGTGGCCGCGTTCGCTTCCTCGACCCATCGGGCACTCCCCTGGACGTATCAGTAAAGCTCCGGCGCGACGGGGCATTCGCAATTCTGGCGGGACACGCCCTGCCGCCGGATTTCCGGATTGTGGTCGATTCGGCCGAACACTCGGGCTGCCCTACGTTGCGCCTGCAGGCCAGCATGGAGGGATACCAGGGCGGTCCCATTGCCGTGAGCCCGGCGACAACCGTCATCTGCAAGTACATGGATGCGCATCGAGGCATGAGCCTCAGCGATGCCGCGACCCGAGTTCGCCGCGCGCTGGGGATTGTGAATCGTTTCGGCGCTCGAAGGAGTGTGTCGGGAGGGATCATCCCCGCGTACGATGTCCGGGCATTTCTCGAGGCAGCGGAAAAACATGGCGGTCCGGAAGCATACCTGTGTCACGCGGCGGACCGGGTCGACCGGGGCCATCATCGTTTTCCCGGAATTAGCGACGGCATCCTCGACAACATCGGATCGCAAATGTTGCAGGACCTCCTCTCCGGCCTGGTGAGTACGCTCGATGCCCCGGTATTGGGCTGGATCGCTACCGCATTGGGAATTAATGGAAACACCTCGCTTCCCCCAGGCACCCAGCAGATCCTGGACGATCTCTCCGCGATCACTTCCCTTATCGAGGGCCTTGAAGCCGAGCTGAGTGAGTTCTTCCTAGTACAAGCTTTCGACAGTGCACTCGCCGCGATAGGAGGGGTTGAACCCGACATCGAGACCTACGCCAATGACCTCTCCACCCAGCCAGTCGGCGCGGATCTCACCACACTCCTGAACAACATTTTCAGCAACATCGCCGGCAGCCTGATTACTATTTCAAATGCCCAACTCGGAAGCCCGGGCGCCACCGGTTTCATCATCGCCTGGATGGCCCAGTACGCTCCGCAGTATTATTGCGATGCGGTAGCGCTGACCGTAATCAATCAGCAATTCGATCATTATCAGCAACTCCAATTCCTCGCCATGGGCCTGCTGGTTGAGTATTATCACTGGCCTCAGCCCGGCGACCCCGGAAGCGATCCTCCAACCCCGCCCTCGCCGCCACAGTACTACCTCGCGAACGGCGTGGTCAGCGAAAATGCGGGCGCATCGGTCGCCGGCTACTACGACAACATTCAGGCGCAGGCATCGCTGCTGCCGTTCCCATCGAGCGGGATCGGGTATACCAACGAGGCCTTGAATGGCATGTGCGATCAGATCGTCTATGACACACAGAACGACATTGCGTGGGGTTATCAGAATTGGGCAAAAGCGAGCGGCAACCTCACGAATATCCCTGCCCTGATCGGCCAATTGGCAAACTGCGAGGGATTCGTGCGGGTGCCCACGTCGGAGGAGCTTTCTGGCATGGGCTCACTGGGAGTAGCGCCTGCCTGGGACGGCCCTGCTTATAAGTATGTGAGCAGCGTGCTTGGAAACCAGAAGGTGGCTCCGGAACTGTTTACGCTCCCGAACGGCGCGACCACCCTTCCGCAAACACCTACGTGGGCCGACATGATGAGCTCCCTCGGCTTCGACACAAACATTCTTTACAGTCCGGCGGGCAACGATCCGAGTGTCCACGTCTACATGCCATTCGCCGCGCTGGAAATACTGAATCTCGACTTGAACAACGGCAGCCCGTGGCAGCGGATGATGAACGGGAATGGCCCCAGCGACCAATACCAGGAGGGCTGGGAATGCCAACTGTATTCTGCCGCCACTAACAACGCCACGCAGGTTCAGATCGTGTGGAACAACGCGGGGGACTCAGGTCCCAATCCATCTGGAAATTTGGCACAGGATCTGCAATTTGCCGCTGGGGAAGGGGAGGGAAACGTCACCACCTGGTTGCAGTTCTGGAGCGGGGATACGTACTCGTGTTGGGCGCCCAGCAACGCGGAGTATATCGACGCGCTGCTCATCTATCAACTTCAGGCGACCGACCTGCCCCTCGAAGAACCCTCTCAGATTGTCGTCAATCAAACAGCGATAACGCTCCCCGATGGAACCCAGGCAGTGCAGTGCAATGCCGTGGGAACGTTCACGTCTTCGAGCCCGGCGAGAACGCATGACATTACCGAGGATTGTTTTTGGTCGGTGTCGGGGGACCCGGCGGCGTCCATCTCCAACATACCCGCGGCTGATGTGGTGACTGGCTGCCCCATCCCGGCGATCGGGGTCGTCACGTTTACCCAAAACCCTGTAAGTTCCGTGACGGTCACCGCGCAGCGGCTGCGCAGCGGTATTACCTCGCCAGCCGCGACCGTGACGCCTCCCTCTGGTCTTCCCTCGGCGTCTCCCAGCCTGCTTGCGAACATGTATCCACTCCAGGCTGGAGGAACGCAGAACTTCAACGGCTCCGCTCCCGTCGGCGGCTTTGCGGGACAGGTATATGTGCAGCGTGTGCTCGCGGATGGCTCATCGACGGATGATGACACCGCCAACTTTACCCTGAGTGCTACCGGTACGAACGCGAGCTACCTGGACTTTTACAAGCCGCCGACGGGGCTCTATCAAATCCCGGCTCCGGGGGGGACGAACCCACCTTCGGGAACAACCACAATTGAGATGCAGGCGGCCGACAATAGCGAGGCCCTCGCTGCGGTATCGATCAATGTTGTGCTCACTGTCCCCTAATCAGAAGCATTGGGCAAAAAATCAGAGGCCGCGAACTCGGAGGAGTTCGCGGCCTTTCTAATGCCTGTTGCCTGATCCCTGTTGCTGCTTTTACATTCCCGCGGGCTTGGGGTTCGTGGGATCGTACTGGGCGACCTTGACCTTTTTGGCCAGGCCGAGCTTGGAGAGGATCCAGATGCCGTAGAAATTGGGATCGACCTCGTACCACTTCAGGCCGTGGCGCGCGGAGACGGGGTGCGCGTGGTGGTTGTTGTGCCAGCCTTCGCCGCCGGTGAGCAGTGCGACCCACCAGCTGTTGCGCGAGTCGTCCTTGGTCTCAAAGCGGCGGCTGCCCCACAGATGTGTGGCCGAGTTGACCAGCCAGGTGGCGTGCAGGCCGACGGTGACGCGAAGGAACACGCCCCAGAGCACCATGCCCACGCCGTTCCGCCATCCGCCGAAGGCCCAGCCGAGGCTGAGAAGCAGCACGCCGCTGATGGTAACGGTGAGCCAGTGGTACTTGCTGAGCCACATGTAGAACTTGTCTCTCTTCATGTCGGGCGCGTAGCGGCTCAGGGCCTCGAACTGCGAATGTAGAGACTCCCCAAAGAGGAGCCAGCCGGCGTGCGCCCACCATCCGCCGTCATGCGGGGTGTGTGGGTCGCCTTCGTGGTCGCTGAGCTGGTGATGGACGCGGTGCGTGGCCACCCAGAACATGGGGCCGCCCTCCAGCGAAAGCGTGGCGCAGACCGTCATCACGTTCTCAAGCCATTTGGGGACATAGTAGCCGCGGTGCGTGAGCAGGCGGTGGTAGCACATGCCGATGCCCACGTTGATGGCGAGCACGTAGAGGATCGCCGTCACAGCCAGCCGTTGCCACGAAAAGAAGAACAGCGCTGCTACCGCGCCCACATGGAACGCGGACATGGCGAGGAGCGTGGTCCAGTTGATGCCGTCCTTCACCGTTGCGGCGCGGCCCATGCTGACCTGTTCGCGGGCCGGCACGGCGTGCAGTACCGCCTGGGAATCGGTGGCCGCGAATTTCGGCTTGGCTGGAGCAGCGGTTGTGGTTTCAGTAGATGGGACGGGGACGACAGATGCCATTCAGTAACTTTTCCTCACGCGGATGGCGCAGAGGACCACCCATCTACTAATTGTATCTGAGGGTTCAAATTTCAAGAACCTGTTAATTCAAGAAATCACACGAATTAGCCATGGTTGCCGACTCTGAGCGCCGCCGGCCACGGGCCTCACTCGGAGGCGACTGCGCCGAAGTTTCCGCCGAAGGTGGTGAAGAGCTTGTCGGCGCGGCCGCGGAGGATGCGATAGAGAACGAACTGGCGGCTGGTGTCGCCGCGCAGCTCGAAGAGCAGCTCGCCGCGGTTGTCGGCCAGGGCGTCGACGGCATCGACGAGTCGCATACGCGGAGTCTCGTCCAGG
>Ga0206908_1028_pt1 | contig 29149 bp, 22 predicted proteins | sample Alteio_BWOrgHeat_78_FD_152979 | JGI IMG/M metagenome (GOLD analysis project Ga0206908, IMG submission 152979) | Enriched cells from forest soil in Barre Woods Harvard Forest LTER site, Petersham, Massachusetts, United States -... | ecosystem: Environmental > Terrestrial > Soil > Temperate forest >... | reverse complement strand
GCGACGGTCACATCATGGTCTTCGCCCCTTCGGGCGCGGGCAAAGGCATCGGCTTCGTTCAACCCAATTTGCACGATTACCCCGGCTCCCTGGTCTGTCTCGACCCCAAAGGGGAAAACACCATCGTCGCGGCGGAGCGTCGCCGGCGCATGGGACAGCGGGTGATTATCCTCGACCCATTCGGCATGACGGGGCAAACCAGCGACACTTACAACCCCCCCTGGGGGCGCTCACCTATGCGGACGGTACCAGCGTCGGGCCGTGGATTGAATGCCTGGCCGATGCGCTCATCCCCTCCCAAAGCGAAAAAGATAGACACTGGACCGACGGCGCCAAGAAGTTCGTCGTCATGCTGCTGTGGTGGATGGTCGCCCATGAGCCGCCGGCAAAGCGCAACCTTGTGCACTTTTACGAGCTCGCCTCGGGCGGGCGCGATCTGCTCTACAAAATCGCAACCGTTCTAAGCCAGGGCCGTTCTCAGGATGCCAACATCGCGCGGGAATGCCGCGCCAAAGGAAATTGGCTTCTCGACCGCCAGGAACGGGAACTCAGTTATTTTGAGAGCGTCGCAAGCAATTACTTCGGATGGATTGGTGATTTCATTTGGAAAGCCGTCCTGGGCGGGCCTCCCTCGCCTCCCCTGCCCCTGAAAACTGCCCCCGTCACGGTCTTTTTGGTGCTGCCGTTTCACCGCATGGAGCGTTATCAGAGCTGGCTGCGCCTCATGGTCGCCGATTTTCTCGCTGCCGTCCATGAAGTGCAAGGAACCCCGAAAGTGCCGGTTCTGTTCCTGCTCGATGAAGCTTACGCGGGCCTGGGCCGAATGCCAACATTGATGAAAGCCGCCGCGGGTGTCCGCGCGGCCGGCGTGCGCCTCTGCTTCATCTATCAGGACGTGGAGCAAATCAGCGAGCTTTACGGCAACACCTGGCAAAGTTTTGTTGCTAACTCGGGCGTCACGTTGTTCTGGTCCGTCAACGATCTGACGGCCGCAAAATATCTTTCCACGCGCTGCGGACAAAAGACGACTCCAGTGCCGGGCCAACCGATGGGGATGCCGGAGCCGCTCTTGAGGGTGGAAGATGTAATCTCGGCCCCCAAAGACGAAATCATCGGCCTCGTGCGCAATGCCCCGCCCGTGCGCTTCACGCGCCTCGACGTGCGCCAGGATGTCCGCTTTAAGGGCCTTGCTCCAAATACAACCTACGGCGCTCCGGCAGCTCGTCCTTATGAAGCCAGGGCCGATTATGTTTCGGTTGACCTCGACGCCATCACGCCGGCCAGGCGGCCCAATGGCGACGAGAATTTTAGTCCCCCGCCCGTGCTTCCCCGCCCGCCGGATCCTCAGCCTAGTTCAAGACTGGAAGATATTTCGGAGCGCACGGGGATTCGAATGAAGCTTCTCAGGACGCTGCAGGCGCAAAATGGGGAGCTGGTCCTGCAGGGGGCGAGCCTTGGGTATATCAACGCGCAAGGCCAATTCGAAACCTTGATTTCTGCCGGCGACGATTCCGGGACCGCCTATTGAGCTTTTCTCAGCAGTACCGACCAATTGTCCGAACAACCGTTCGCACCGGGGGCACCAGCAAGGTTCACGACCTCATATCCGTCGTCGATATCCTTTTGAGCATCGAACCAGCTGATTTGGCAATTAGTGACTAGCTGTTCAAGCTTGTAACTGTACCGCGTAATGTGCGGGGGTGCGGAGGTAGGTGCGGCCAGAACTGCGGTTTCGTGTAGCGGTAGCTTATACGCGATGATAGCGAGCAAGCACACAATCAGCGCAAGCATGATCTTCGTAAAGCGATCCATGATCTCTCCTGTCTGCCGTGGATTTTCAGAGTTGGACTGATAGTAAATTGTTTTGAGGCCGCTTCATCATGGGTCGCTATGGACCGTTCGTCCTTTGCGCTCTTTCGGCAATCGCAGCGGCGGCATTTCTGGCGGTCGTTTCCGCATAGCCGGGGCCGTTCTCCTTGGCCTTGTCGCTCTCCTGCATCAGGCGAGTTGCTGTCTCCTCGATGCTGTGGCCCCAATCAATCGCGATTACAGCAAATGTGAAATCGGCCTTGCTGATGTCCCTGCGGTCGGTCGCCTGGCCGCGCTCCATTGTCATGGGCGCATTGGTTAAGCACTTTGCATAGCTCGGCCAGTGTCCGGCGCGGCCTGCCCTGGGAAGCGCGGGCGGCGGCTTCGGAGGATCGGCGGGGGCTACCAGCCCCAACGCGTCAAGCTCCGCCATCGTCGTAATTCGGCCCTCCTGGGCGTGGGTCACTTTGACAATTGGAAATTCCGGCGCGTATTTGCGCTTATGGTTGGCGCTGCCGGCGACTCTGGTCGCTCCACTAGCGGTTTCGTCGGCCCCGGTGCCTTTTCGCAGGCGGCGAGCCTCGTTCTTCCCTGCCCCTTCCACGGCAAGCCATGCCTGAAAGTTCGCGGGGCTGGTTTCAATCACCATGAAGGCGGCGGGCTTCACGCGCTCCACCCCATCTGCCTTCAGGTCATCCAACTGGATGAACGCGGTGCCAGCGCTGTTGTGCGGCCTCAAAATCACGTTGTTTTGACGGCGGAAGCTCGAAGGGATGAGGTACGGCAGGCTGGTTTTGACCTGGTTAACACTCTGCCGGTGACGGCAACCGCGCGGCTGTTGGTCCAGGTTCGTGTGCGTCAACTCGAATCGCTCGGCCCCAACGCTCGCGAATAGCTCGACCATCTCGACGGCGGCGCTGATATTGGCGTCTTCTTGGTTCATCACTTGGATGTCGGCATTTGCATGATGTTGTTAGTACCCCTGCCCCCGCCGTGCTTCTCGGCTCTATTGTCATACCATGCGGGTTGCTCGGTTCAACCCCTGCCCCCTCGTGTTTCTGGGCGCGTAGCGCCCCCGAGTTTATTTGCGCCGCAGAGCGGCGCTCCGCTTTGCCGTGAGCGAAGCGAACGGCCTACGGTTTAAGAATTGTTTATAGATTCAGTTTAAAGAAGTGTTTAGGAATGGCTACATGATTGATCGACAACGCAAAAATCGTCAACTACGGAGGTAATAGCACGAGGCTTTGGGGGGCAATAGCACGAACGATCAGGGGGTGATAGCACGAGGTCTGAGAGGGCAATAGCACGAGTGTGTTTTGGTCGATCCAACCTTGATTCAATGGGAGTTTGGCGGGGCGATAGCACGATCTTTATCGGCTGCGGCAGTTCTCAGCGACTATGGCTAAGTAGCCCAGGAACGCTTTTCCGGGGATCTTTATTGGATTCTCCCCGTGCTCTCGAATAGAACCCAAGTGTTTTTTTGAATTGGCTTTTTCTCCACCCTTCGTAAAGGCTGTGAAAATCGAGATCATGACTTCGGCAGAATAGCCTGGCTTCATCGTACGCATCATCCGAGATATCAAAGCTCCCTGCCCCGCGATATGGGATGGCGTAGCCTGGCCGCGGCTCTGCTTTCGTTGCTAGCGCGCGCTTGTATTCGCGCGGCTCAAACGTAACGATCTCCCTAAGCCCCCTGCCCTTGCCCCTCCGCTCGATCAATACTCGGTACTCCGGGAAAGACTGTTCTCTGTCGTTGTTTAGTGCGGCAACTGCACGGACTTGTTCGCAGAAATGTTTATAGTCTTCCGCCCCAGCGCGCTTGGCGAGCTCCGGCATGGAGATCTTGAAGCTGCGATGTCCCGCCATCTTCCGCGCAATCCGATAGAGCTGTTTGGCGACGCCGCTCGTCAGCAGGAAATAGTTTTTATGAAGGGTCAGGATGCGTTGTGGATCTGTGACCTTGGCATAAATCCATTTGCTGAGAGTAAGTTCGATGTGCTGCGCTCGACCGGTTTTGTCACGCTGGATGTGGACTTCATCAAGCCAGCCGACACTGTCGCTGAATGGCGAAGCGTTGTCGATGTTGGTGTGGATCGTAGTCGATTGCAGGCGTCTTAGCGCAGCTTCCAAACGATCGTAGTCTGTTCCGCTGGTCGTCCGTTGAATGCCTCGCAGACAGTCGTAGGCGTGAAACGCTAAATGGCGTGACGGTGTGCGGGAGCGGTTAATCTCGTTCATGATCTGGCCAAACAGCCAAATCATAATGTCAAAATCCCAGATGGTGGCGATACCAAACGGCTTCGCGCCGGCGACAAGGATGCGATCCCCGGTATTCGCGTTCTCGTACTCAATGGGTTCAAAGCGCGGTCGCTTGCTTAGCGACAAGAATGGCACCGCCATCGCGTGGCGGCTGTCCTTGATCGATACATCCACTACATCGCAAAAAAACAGGTCTGGCTGTTCGCTATCCCTGGGTTCCTTGCGTTTAATGAGTGCGCTGTCTTTTTTCGCCATGCCGCCATTAGGTTTGCTATAGGGGCGTTTTGGCGTCAACCCAATACGCACAGAGCCCACGCACTCAACCCATACCAGCTCAAAGCCAAATCGGTGATTAGGTGATTAGTCACTCGCGGAGGTCGCTGTGATCGTCAACCGCAAATACGGCCGGTCCCGCGCTTGCTCAGTTCTGGGTTGCGCAGGGGACCGTTTCGAGCGAAGCCGCCGCCTGTGCTAGTCGAGGCGGATACTAATCCCCTAGTCACCTAATCCCCTAGTCACCTGATTGCAAGGGAGCAGTGTGCTTTTTCTTTGACTTGACAGGGGTAGGGGACGCCGTAGCTGCCAAAACCAGCGCCTTGCCCTCGATATCGAAGAAGAGCGATGAGAGCGTAATACCGAGAGTTGTAGCTACCTTAGCGATGTTCTGAAAGCTAAGGTTGCTTTCACCACGCTCAATCGTCCCCATGAACGTGCGGTGGACCCCGCATTTGTCGGCAAAGGCTTCTTGGGAATAGCCGTGTTTGGTTCGGAGTTCACGTATCCGTTGCCCCAAAGCAAGCAACATCCGGTTGGGATAGTCCTCGTTCACATACACAAGTGTTTGAGACTGCCGCTCTTACGTCTACAGTGTTTGCATAGGCACTGTTTGCATAGTATTCTAAGCGGAACTCAGATTCCACAGTGGGAATCGGAAAGGGGGCCCCAATGAAGATTCGGATAGTCCGGCTCGGCGGCGGGGGTGGTGGTGGCGGTTGTCCAGTTCCTTCGCGCTAACAATCAACTCAGAGACCAAGCCGGCGGCCAATCCGTCGGCTTGGTTGATTAAGCATGCCCATTTCCATTGATACCCTGGCGGCGCTTGCGACAATCCTCGGAACGGGCCTTAGTGTTTTCGGGTTGGTCCAGTCACGGGCATGGCTTATCCTAATTAGCGTCATGCTGCTGCTCGTTGCGCTCGGAATCGGGTGGTATGCGCGACAAAAGCGTACGACTCTCCGTTCGGCATCGACCGTCGTTGAAGGTCACAGCATCGATTCACTCAACATTGCGAATCTGCGCCGTCGTGTAAACCGGACCTTCGTCGTTCAAGAGTCGCATCACATCGTTCGGATCAAGGGCGAAGATCTGGAAATCACATGGAAATATAGAGGATTCAGCCGAGCCAACAATGTATCCTCAATGGAGTTCAGCATCGACTCCGATGAGAGCACCCCCTTTGCTCAATTGGATTGCGTGGCATTCGACCTAGGTCACGATCCCGAGATGAGACATAGGATCAGCCCGGTTCTATTGGGGACCGAAGGAATCTCGAAAAAAGTCTCTGTTACTTTCTTAGAACCACTTTACGCGCAACAGCCATTCGGCGTGCTTCTGCGTTGTAGACTGCCGCGATGCCTTAAGGCGGGGTTCGGCTACTACACCTCGACGCTTTCCTTTGCACAAGCTCGGGTACCCCGTAGCGTCATCCACATGCAATTCGAAGGACCACCTCCCAATTGGGTTCGCGTCTACGAGAGCGAGGCCGGTGGCCCAAATAAGCTTGTCAAGACCCTAGCCCCGAATGGGCGGGAACTGGGCCTGCACGAGTACGTCGATGTCGTGGAAGGGCGAGCAGGGAGGTCAGCGCGGGTCTACGCGTTTTGGAGAGATTCCGTTTAGCGCATGATGTGCGACCCGTCGGCAGCAGGCAACCGTGGAGCCGTTAACGTTGTTGCTCCTTCATACGCCGTGGAGACAATGGGCGTTTGCTAATCATAGGTGATTAGGTGTCTAGATAATGGGTCAGCAAGTCCTCGACTAGATCGCTCATGTCTCGGCCAGTGGCGTCCTCCCATTTGCGAGTTGCGGCCTTCTTGGTGTCCTTACGGACATAAATCGTCAAACGCTCAAAATCTGGGCTGCTGCTCTTTCCCGTCGCGCGGACCGGAGAGCTGACAACCCTGGGTGTCACCTGCACGGCGACCTCACTGACAACCGCCTGCCGCGGATCACGGCGCAACTCCCTCAGCGCTCCAAACCGCGTCTCAGACATGACGAACGATCTCCTCTCCTGCGCGCTCGTACGCTGCCCACGCGCGCGCGGCCCTCTCGTCTTTCACGTCATAAACGGGCACTCCTGCAGCGGCGGCCTTTTCAAATGCCGCAAGCCTCGGAACGTCAGCCGCAAAGAGTGGGAAACCCTCGGCCGCCAACATTTCGCGGAGCAGCCGGCCTTCGCTCCTGGGCGGCGGCGGAACCTTCGTCAAAAGCACCTTGTACTTGGTTACTCCTAACCCCTGTAGCTTTTCTAAAGTGTGAATCAGGCCGTCGGTGGCGACTGTTTCCGGCTCAGCCGGGATCACCATGAGGTCGCACCCCTCAGCCAATTCCTTGAAGTCTCGATCTGACGGGTTACCTTCGGTATCAATCACGGTATGCTCGTAATCGCGGATGTACTTCCCCATTTCCTTGTCGCCGACAACCTTGAACGGCAGCCCATGGCCGGTCCCCCGCTGGCTCCACTTCGTTGCGCTGCGGATGCCATCGCCATCGACAAGCAGGGTAGGGCCCAACCGGTGCAGAAACGCTGCGATGTGGATCGCGGTCGTCGTCTTTCCGACCCCGCCTTTATAGCTGGTAACCGTTACAATCAAGCAGCCTCCGGTGACTAATCACCTGAGACACTAATCACTTTGTCACTGAAGTCAAGGGCCTGCTCTAGAATGCCGGCCCGGTGCCGGGCCAAAGCGGGCCGGTTCCGGCCCCAAAACGCGCCAGGATGGTTCCATCCTGGCCCACTGAGGAAGGGGGCGGGGGGCTGGCGGAAGCAAATTGAACCCACACGGCGTTGCGAATTGTCCGTCATTAAAGCAAGCGGCGATGATCTACGCTTCCTCAGCCAGGCGGACGACTTCAACTCGGTCTGTGCGTTTCTTAGAAACCGCCCTCTTCTTCGGACGGGACCTCATGATGTTGATAGCGGAGGCATCGAGCTGCGTCTTCAAATGAGCCGCATAGTACTTTTCAATCATCTCCACACTTGTCCGACAGTTCTTGGCGATCTGATAGATGTCGGCACCTTCAAGGAGGCGCAGGCAAATGTACGTGTGGCGCAGGCTATAGGCCGTTCGCGGCCTTCCGTCACGGTCAGTGCGAAGCCTTTCTTCCTCAAGAATTGCGTTGAACAAATCGCGGGGCCATTTCGGAAACAGAAGATCAGTACTGCCCGGTACGTGCCACGTCTCCTCGACGACGGATTTCTTACGGCTGCCCGCTCTTCCCGGGCCGCCATCTGGACGTTCGCGCTCCTTCAACCGCTCAAACGGATGCACCGCACCTGCTGTGCTCTTGCAATAGCCAACGCCACGCTTTCCCCGTACTTCGATCTCAAGGATGGTTTGGCCGCTCCCCTCGTCTTCGATCACTGTGACATCTCGGAACTGAAGACGCATTGCCTCGTCGGGGCGGAGTCCGGTGTTGGCGGAGAACAGAACATAATCGTGAAGTTGTTCCGCTTCCCAACGAAAACGGGGCTGCTTTGGGTCCTGGGCGCGTTTCCGCGTTGCCTCATAAAGCTGCCTGTACTCCTCCGGCGAGAACCATGCTCTATGGGAAATCTTTGCGGACGCGCGATATGGCGCTGACAAATCGGGGAGATGATCCATCCATCCGTGGCGCAGAGCGGTTTTGAAAATCTGGCGCAACGTCACGATCTCCTGGTGCATGGTGTTATGCGCCGGAGGCTTGCCGCGCATCACCTTACTTTCCTCAAGGCGATGGATGCGATATTCATTGACCGTGCCAGCCTTGATCTCGGAAAGGACCATGCTGCCGAAAAACGGGACGAGATGGCCATTGGTGCGCGCGTGCTGTCCGCGCGCATAGGTCGCGCTCCGCAGCCCCTGCGTCATGATGTCGAATTCGCGCAGGTACAACTTCGCAGCTTCGCGGAACATTTTGCCGCTTTTCAACTCACCATCGCGGAGCTTTCCCCGCAGCTGTAGATACCAGTCCTCTGCGATTTCCTTTGCCTTCGAGAGGCTGTCTTCCTTGGTGGTTGTGCGTCGATTCTTTCCGGCCAGGTAGGTCGCGCATTGCCAGCTAGAACTATTCGGACGCTTGTAGATATGAACCTTGCCCCCGAGGATGGTGTGGTGTTCGGACATGCGAAAGCACCTCCTGACCCTCCCGAAAACTGCGAAAATGTGGAAGAGTTGTGCAAGGATATCGCTTGTCTTTAATTTGAGTCAAATATATTTATTTTCAATTATTTGGATGATGTCCAGGCTGTGACTTGGACGATTTTGAGTCCGCTGCGTCTGCCAGTTCCGCCATCCCGGCTGAAGGGTGGGCAGATCAAAGTATCGCATAGCCTTTACCCCCATGCCAACGGCCGCCGCCGCCTGGAAGTGGGTCCATTTCAGATTCAAATTGATCCGGATGCCGCCCCGCGTTCACCCCAATTGCCTTCCAGGCAAACGTTACAGTCGTGCGACAATAAGGGGTGATCGAGATGACTGCCTCTCCTTCCTCTGTCCCTTCGCCGACGACTGTAACGCCGGACCTTCTCGCGCAACATAGCATCACGCCGGACGAGTACGATCGCATTCTTAACGCGCTCGGCCGCGTCCCTTCGCTCACGGAACTGGGCATCTACAGCGTGATGTGGAGCGAGCACTGCTCCTACAAGTCGAGCCGCGTCCATTTGAAGCGGCTGCCGACCAAGAGTGATCGCGTGGTGCAGGGACCCGGCGAGAATGCCGGCATCATCGACGTGGGCGATGGCTGGGCCTGCGCCTTCAAGATCGAGAGCCACAATCATCCCAGCTACATCGAGCCGTTCCAAGGCGCGGCCACCGGAGTGGGCGGTATCCTTCGCGATATCTTCACCATGGGCGCCCGGCCGCTGGCGGTCATGGACTCCCTGCGCTTCGGTTCCATTACCCCGGAGCCCGGGGTTGAGCAGGAGCTGATCCACAAGAACCACACCATCGTCGAAGGCGTGGTGAGCGGCATCGCCGGTTACGGCAACTGCTTTGGCGTGCCCAACCTGGGCGGGGAAACCAAGTTCGAGCCCTGCTACAGCGGCAATCCGCTGGTGAACGCATTCGCGCTCGGCATGGTTCGTAAAGACGAGATCTTCTACGCCAAAGCCAGCGGCACCGGCAACCCTGTCATATATGTAGGAGCCAAGACCGGCCGCGACGGCATCCACGGCGCCACCATGGCCAGCGAAGAGTTCCACGCCGGCACTGAAGCCAAGCGCCCCAACGTCCAGGTGGGCGATCCATTTATGGAGAAGCTCCTCCTCGAAGCCTGCCTTGAAGCCATGAAGACCGGCGCGATCGTCGGCATCCAGGACATGGGAGCGGCGGGGTTGACCTGCTCCACCTGCGAGATGGGCGCGCGCGGCGGCGTGGGCCTCGATGTCGAGCTTGACCTCGTCCCCCAGCGCGAAACCGGCATGAGCGCCTACGAGATCATGCTGTCTGAGAGCCAGGAGCGCATGCTGTTGGTGGCCGAAAAGGGCAGGGAAGACGAAGTGCTGAAGGTTTTCGCGAAGTGGGGTCTCGATGCCGTTATCGTCGGCACCGTCGAGCCCGAACCGCGCCTGCGCATCCGTCATCACGGCGAACTGGTCGCCGACATCCCCAACGAGTCGCTCACCGACGACGCGCCGCTCTACCACCGTCCCGTTGGCGTGTGGAATCCTCCCGTTGCGCCGGTTCCGCCTGAAGCGGCGCAGGTCCGGCTCGGCCAGGACCGCAACTACACCCAAGACCTGCAGACGCTTTTGGCCAGCGCCAACGTCTGCTCCAAGCACTGGGTGCATGAGCAGTACGACACCATGGTGCAGACCAACACGGTGATCGGCCCGGGCGGTGAAGCCGGCGTGATGCGCATCAAGGGCACCGGCACTCCGGATCACGAGCGCGGCCTGGCCATGGCGCTCGACGGCAACGGCCGCTGGTGTTATCTCGACCCAAAACTGGGCGCCATGCATGCTGTAGCGGAAAGCGCGCGGAAAGTAGCCATGACCGGCGCGTTGCCTGTTGCCGCCACCAACTGCCTCAACTTCGGCAATCCTGAGAAGCCTGAAATCATGGCGCAGCTCTCCGCAGCCATTGACGGCATCGCGCAGGCCTGCACCACGCTGGGCACGCCCATCACCGGCGGCAACGTGTCGCTCTATAACGAAACGCGCGGCGAAGGCATCTATCCCACTCCGGTGCTGGGGATCGTCGGCATTCTCGACGATGTCACCAAGGCGGTTCCGGCGCATTTCCAGAATGGCGGCGAATCCATCGTTCTCGTATGGCCCGTCCCGCGTGGCGAAGAGCCGAATCCCGACCTCCAGGTTCCGCTCAATGCCGAGCCGACCGATGCACAGTCGAGCACCGTTCCCGGCGTTCTTGGCGAAGAACCCATCATCGTCTCGGAGGACGCTCCTCTGACCGACGAGATTGCTCCCGCCGAGCTTACGGCGTTCGGCTCTTCCGAGTATGCCAAGGTAGTGCTGGGCGGACTCTGGGGCACGCCGCCGCCGATCGATCTCGAAGCCGAGGCCGACCTGCACACGCTGCTCGGCGTGCTTGCCGATAAGCAACTGATCAGTTCCGCGCGCGACCTTTCTGACGGCGGCATCGCCGTCGCGCTCGCGCAATCCACCTTCCGCAGCAGAGTGGGCGCGAAGGTCGAGCAGGAGCAGGCGCTCATGATTCACCCGCTCTTCGGCCTCTTCGCCGAGCCGGCATCCACGGTGCTGCTCACCTGCGATTCCAGCCAGGTCAGCGCGATTGAACAACTCGCCGATGAGTACAGATTCTACTCCGCGGTCATAGGCAGCACGGGCGGCGACCGCCTCGAAATCAACGTCTACGGCGAAACGTTCATCTCCGCACCGGTAGATGACCTCCGCAAACCATGGGCAGGCGCACTCGAATCCGCACTCCATGAAGAGGTGCTCGCATGACGCGGGTCCTCTACCAGGGAGTCGAAGGCACCGCCGATCAATCAGAAGAGATCAAAGCAGACGCACTGGGTGCCCCAGGTCCCTCGCATTTGGAGACCTGGGATGGATTTCCGCTGGCCGAAGATCCCAAGCTCCACGAAGAATGCGGCGTCGTCGCCATTCACGGCCATCCCGACGCTGCGCGCCAGGCCTACCTTGCCCTCTACGCGCTGCAGCATCGCGGCCAGGAATCGGCCGGCATCGCCACTGCCGACGGCCAGATTCTTGCCAACATCAAGGGCATGGGCCTGGTCAGCGAAATCTTTACGGACGACGTGCTCCAGAAGCTGCCGGGCGACATGGCCATCGGCCACACGCGCTACTCGACGACCGGCGACTCCGCGCTGCTCAACGCGCAGCCCATCCGCGTCGAATCCACCAAGGGCCTCATCGCCATCGCGCACAACGGCAACCTGGTGAACCTTGGCACGGTTCGCGCCAAGCTCGAGCGCGCCGGCGCCTACTTCCAGACCACGTCCGACTCCGAGATCATCGTGCAGCTCATCGCGCACTCGCATGCCGGCACCCTGGTCGACGCTATTGCCGAGTCGCTTTCGCAGGTCGACGGGGCCTTCTCGATTGTGATGATGACCCGCGACCGCATCTTCGCGGCGCGCGATCCGCGCGGCTTCCGGCCGCTTTCGATGGGCCGCATTCACAATCCCGGCGGCCGCGACACCATCGTCTTCGCCAGCGAAACCTGTGCGTTCGACCTGCTTCGTGCCGAATACGAACGCGACGTGCTCCCCGGCGAGCTCGTCATGGTTACCGAAGACGGCGTCACCAGCCGGCAATACTCCACCGGCGTCGAGCAGACCAGCTGCATCTTCGAGCACGTCTACTTCGCTCGGCCAGACAGCCGCATCTACGGCCGCTGGGTACAAGAGAGCCGCGACCAGATGGGCCGCGCGCTCGCCCGCGAGTCGCACGTGCCCGCGGATGTCATCGTGCCCGTGCCCGACTCCGGCGTCACCGCCGCGCTCGGCTACGCGGAGGAGGCTGGCGTCCCCTTCCGCTTCGGCCTCATCCGCAACCACTACGTGGGCCGTACCTTTATCGAACCCGAGCAGCGCGTGCGCGACTTCGGCGTGAAGTTGAAGCTCAACCCCGTGCGCAATCTGCTTGAAGGCAAGCGGGTCATCCTGATCGACGACTCGATCATCCGCGGCACCACCTCGCGAAAAATTGTCCGCATGGTCCGCGGCGCGGGCGCAAAAGAAGTTCACCTCCGCATCAGTTGCCCGCCGACGATCTCGCCCTGCTTTTACGGTGTCGATACGCCCAGCAAGCGCGACCTGATCGCCGCCAACAAAACCATCGACGAGATACGCCAGTTCATTGAGGCTGACTCGCTCGCTTATCTCTCGCTCGACGGCCTTTACAAAGCCTGCGGTAGCCAAGCCGGCAGCAACACCGGCTACTGCGTCGCGTGCTACACCGGCAACTACCCCACCCAGTGGGTCGACGTCGAGGACATCCTGCCAGCTGCGGCTACCATTTCCTAGACCGCGCCACCTGCCCCTGCGTCCTGTCATCCCGAGCGCGGTCGATGGATCTGCGGTTGCATTGCGCAATTCCCTTGATGCCGCTCACCCCCGCATCCGCGCAGGTCTCTATCCAGGGGCGCTCTGCAGATGCTGAAAGAGCCCTTGCATATCCATATAGTTCCATCCATCCAAAATCTTCCCATCCTTCACGATGACGAAGCTTGATCCTTCCAGGCTTGCGGTCTTTCCGCTGGCAGGAAACCCAAGGTGATCGCCAAGGTGAGTCACGTCGATGCTCCACCGAACCGCGACACGGTCTCCCTCGGAGATCATGTCCTCTATATGGATGCGCAGGTCAGGGAAGGCTCCAAGGAAAGCACGATGAACCTTCTTGAATTCGTCCGGTCCAACCAGCACCGACCCCGCATCCGGAAAGCCGTGCGCTTTTCCGTCGGGATGGAACATCGCATCGATCGCAGCTTCACTCTTCTGGTTCCACACTTCATCGAACCAGCGCCTGACAACCTGCTTATTCTCCTCCGACATCGACCGCCTCCAGCGTGCCCCAAAGCATAGCATTGAGGCAGGGTTCTGTAACAGCCGCGGCCAGTGCGTCAACCGTGGGGCCGTCTTCGCAGCGCGGTGTTCGCGCTGTGTTACCATCCGCCTTTTACAGCGTTGGTCGTCAGGGAATATCCGCGTGGACTCTGCGCGACGATCCGATTTGAGACCCGAGGTTGTCGATGACCCAGGTGCGCGTTCTCTTTGGAGCGGCAGTTTTTCTCGCCGCCTTCCTGCTGTTCCTCGTCGAGCCCATGGCCGCCAGGCAACTCCTTCCGGTTCTTGGCGGCTCCGCCTCCGTCTGGGTCACCTGCCTGGTCTTCTTCCAGACCGCGCTGCTCGTCGGCTATCTCTACGCCCACTGGCTCGCGCAGCGATCGCGCCCGGTCGTGCTGCTTGTGGTCGTCGCCGCCGCATTGGCCAGCACCATCGCCTGGTCCACGATGCACGCGGGTCCGCTCGAAGGCGCGGCGCATCCCATCGGTACCGTCTTCCGCGTTCTCGGCGCCTACATCGGAATCCCCTTCATCGTGCTCTCCGCCACCAGCCCGCTGCTGCAGGTCTGGTGGGCGCGCTCCGAGTCCGGCCCCATCCCTTATCGCCTCTACGCGCTTTCCAACCTCGCCTCATTCCTTGCGCTCGCACTCTACCCCGCTGTCGTCGAGCCGAATCTGAACCTCCACACCCAGCGCCTGGTCTGGTCCGCTGGATTCGTCGCCTTCGCACTTCTCCTGGCCACGCTCGCATTCCGCATGCGCAATGTCCCTCCCATCGCCGCAGCCGTGGCAGCCGATCCCAACACCCAACCCGCCTCCCTCGCCGACAAGCTTCTCTGGGTCCTTCTCCCCATGGGCGCAGCCATGCAGCTCAGCGCCATCACGGCTTATCTCACCGCCAACGTCGCGGCGATCCCGTTGCTGTGGGTTCTGCCCCTCGGCATTTATCTGCTCACGCTGATCATCGCGTTTCAGTTCCGCTTTACATTGCCCTGGGGCATCATCGCCCGCATCATGGTCGTGCTGCTCGGCGGACTCGCTTACTCGCTCACCCAGACCGGCAAAGGATGGCCGCTGTGGCTCACCCTTCTCTTCTTTCTCCTCGAGCTCTTCTTTGCCTGCTTCTTCTGCCACTCTGAAGCCTTCCGGCTCCGCCCCGCGCGATCGTCTGAAGCCACACTCTTCTATCTGCTCTTCGCCGCGGGCGGCGCGCTTGGATCGTTCCTCATCGGCATCGCCGCGCCGCTCGCATCCACCTACAATCTCGATCTCCCCATCACCTTCCTGGTGATGGCCCTGCTTGCTCTCGCGGTCAACTGGCGCGGCGCATGGAACCAGCGCCTGCTCTGGATCGTCGCCAGCGCCGCCATGGTTGCGCTCGTCTTCATGGTGCGCCACGCCTACAAACACGACACCACCGTGGCCACGCGCAACTTCTACGCCAGCCTGCGCGTTACGCAGGACCTCTTCAGCTATCCCGGCGCCACCGTGCGCACGCTGATGAACGGCAGCATCCAGCACGGAACGCAGATCTTCGCCACCGACGAACTGCGCCGCACGCCAACGACGTATTACGCTCTCAACTCCGGCGTGGGCCTCGCGCTCCAGTACTGCTGCCTCGATCAGAAAGGATCGCCGCGTCAGCGCAACATCGGCGTCATCGGGCTTGGCGCGGGAACCATTGCTGCCTACGGCCGCGCGGGTGACCACATCCGCTTTTACGAGATCAATCCGGCCGTACCGCCCATCGCGCGCAACGTCTTCATCTATATCCGCGATTCAGCCGCGCAGGTCGACATCGTGGAAGGCGATGCCCGTACCTCACTAGCCTCCGAGCCGCCCCAGCATTTCGACGTACTCGTAGTGGATGCTTTTTCCGGCGACGCCATTCCGATCCATCTGCTCACCGCCGAGGCCCTCGCGCTCTACCGCAAGCACCTGAACCCCAACGGCATCCTCGCCTTCCACATCTCCAACCGCCACGTGGATCTGGCCCCGCCCATCGTGTTGCTCGCCGAGTCCGCGGGCATGGAGGCGCGCCGCTTCGACGTCAACGAAGCCAGCGGTCCCGGCGAATACATCTCCACCTGGATGCTGGTCACCGCCGCCCCCCAGTTCTTCGACCTACCCGATATCGCGCCGCACGCACACATTCCGGCGCCCAAGCCCGGCCTCAAGCTGTGGACCGACGACTACTCCGCGCTGCTGCCCGTGCTGCGCTGGAGAACTCCCTGACACCATCGCGGAAACTGGACTAGCCTAGGTCCGCAGCGAGCACCGAAGTAGCCACGCGAATGGCGGGCTCTTCGCCCATGCCCAGGCGTTTCACCGTCAGCACCGTGATGTCATCCTCCTGGCCGAAATCCTGCGCTGCCTGCGCAATTGCCTCGGCCGACTTGGTGGTCATCGCTGCTGTTTTCGTGAATCCCAGCAACTCACCGGCCGCGCTCCGCGCTTCCGCCACGCCGTCGGTGAGCAGGGTGAGTTGCGCGCCTACGGCCAGCCGGAATTCCTTCTCCGGATAGTGCGTGTCCACGGTCAGGCCCAGAGGAAGGCCGTTCTCCACCTCGAGTTCCTGTCCGTCGAGATACGGGGCCAGGTGTCCCGCATTTGCGACAACCACTCTGCCATTCGGTTCCACGCGCAGAATCAGGCACGTTGTGAACCCTCCCCCGGTGCGCGAAAGCATTCTGACGTTCATCCCCGCAAGAATCTCTCGCGGACTCGTGGTGAACTCGCTCAGGGTGCGCAGTGTTCCCACCAGAAGACTGACCGTCATTGCGGCGGGCATGCCTTTGCCGCTCACGTCACCGATAGCCACCAGAACGCCGGCGTTTTTCAGCGGCAGAATCTGAAAGAAGTCTCCGCCCACCTGCTGTGCCGGGCGATACTCGCTTGCCAGCGCAAATCCCTGCACGCTGGGCAGGTCTTCGGGAATCAAAACCTGCTGCACCTGCCGCGCCTGTTCGATCTCCATCCGCCACTGTTCGCGTTCGCGCTGCGATCGGATGAATCGTCGCATCATCAGCACCGAAACGATGGTCAGCATCAGGAACATGGCCGCCGGACCAATGGATGTTGTAGTGCCAAACACGCGCAGGATGGTGGGCACATGGATGATGGTCAACTCTTCCTGGTACTGCCAGCAGATCAGCAGCAGAACCGGCGGCAGCGCCAGCAGCCCCTCACCGCGGCTTGCGCGGATACCCTGGTATGCGATCCACAGCACCACCACGCCAAGAGCCAGTTTGATCGCGAGGGAGATCGGGAGCAGCCATGCGGATGCGGTCACCGGGATGACCGTGCCGAACAGAGGAGGCCGCAGCAGCGCCATGCAGGCCGAGGACAGGCACACCAGCCCAATAACCAGCCGCGCGGTTCGCCGGAACCGGCTCAGTCTGAACCAGTAGCCCCAGAACAAAGCCCAGAGCCCCAGGCCGAGCGCCTGGAACAATACGTCGTTCAAGAACGACTCGGTGCCCATCGGCAAAATCATGGTGTAGTAACCGACCAGCACGATTAGGCGCATGAACATGTTGACCAGGCTCGCCATGGCCAGCCAGAAATACGCAGGATCGCTGCGGTCAAGCCAGAAAAGCACGAGCCCCAGGACCGTCGCCAGGACCATCATCGTGATGGTCAGCAGGTTCCCCACCTGCGTACGGTTCACCGCATCCCACTCCAGGCGCAGCATCGCGTCAATGGAGGAGGCCTGACCCAGCATTGGAGGGCCATGCATGCCGCCCACGTCGGGATTGGTCAGCGGCGTCGAGGGATCCATCCAGAACCGGATCGCGATGACCACGGGCCCGCTATGAATATCCTTGGGCAGCTCGAAGCCCCGAGGCTGCGAGTTATAGAAAACGACACCCTTCTCGTTGAAATCCCCAAACTGCCCGATCAGTTGACCGTTTACAAATACCTGGTAGGCGTCATCGAAGTTGAGCGGCATGGTAAGCGCCAGAGTAGGCGAGTCGCCCGGATTCGTGTCGTTCTGCACGTTCACGCGCATCCGGTACCAGGCATATCCAATCAGCTTCGGATATCCACGCGACGTCCAACCCGGCGAAAAGCCGCTCGACCCCGTGATCGGATCGTAAGAGCCCTCCGGCGGCGTCACGTCCATCGTGCCCCACAGCGAGTCATCGAGTTCCGGACGCGCCCACCGCATGTCGTCTCCGGGATGAAACTTCCAGGGTCCCGTGAGCACCACCACCGAGTTGCCGATTCGCGCCTGGAAATCCCGGCCATCGGCGCGGGCCGTCGCAGCCGGCATCAGCAGCGCAGACAGAAACAGAACAGGCATGACCCAGCGAACACGCAACCGGCGTAGGGGAAGAAACTGCATCCATTGCCTCCGAAAATGTGAGCATAGAAGAACGAATCGCGAACGGCAACGCATTTCCGCGCCTGACCAACGGCCTACGCTCGACCACCCGACCACCCGACCACCCGACCACTGTATCTCCAGTCACAAGACGTTCACACTCCCCATGTGATAGCCTTCGGTCCTCAACTGATAGACGCCCGGCGGCGGCAGTCCCCTTTGATCCGCCTGGCGCCTGCCTGAGACTCTCCGCATGGACGAGGAAGACGGCAGAACGGGACCTTTGGCCGCAACGATTGGCCATTCGGACGCCACTCAGGACGCCCTCCCGAAATCCCTGCGCCCAACTCATTCGAACCCTGTCATCCCGCATTTCAATCTTTCCGAGCCAAAGGAGCCCCGTGCCCCATCCTGTCGCCTTTTCTTTGGCGACAGGGTGGGAAACGCTGCCGCTTCCACGCCCGCTATTTCTGCACTCAAGGAGAAGCCGTATGAAAACGTACCAGGGAAGTGAGATCCGCAACGTAGCTGTATCAGGGCATGCACATAGCGGCAAGACCACCTTGATCGCCGCTCTGCTGCATGCCGCTAAAATGACTCCCGCCCAGGGCCGCGTCCACGATGGATCCGCCGTCACCGCCTATGACGAAGAAGAGGTCGCTCGCAAAACGACCATGCAGAACGCCGTTGCCTTTGCCGAGTGGCAGGGCGTCAAGATCAACTTTGTCGATACGCCGGGCTTCCACATGTTCTGCCATGAAGCCCGCGCCGCTCTTCTTCCCGTCGAATCGGCCGTCATCGTCGTGAACGCCCAGAACGGCATTGAAGCCGTTACCGAGCGCGTCTGGAAATACGCGGAAGAGGCCAACGTCCCGCGCATCGTGGTCATCAATCAGATGGACCACCCCAAAGCCGGGGGCGGCGGCGGCCTGAGCGCGCTCATTGACGATCTGCACGAGCGCTGGGGCCGCAATTGCGTCCCGGTCCAGCTCCCCATCTCCGATGCCAACGGATTTCAGGGCGTCGTCGACTTGGTCACCATGGAGGCCTTCTACTACACCCCCAACGGTGATGGCCGCGGCAAAATCACCGGCGAAATCCCCGCCAGCCTGGCGCATACGGCAAAGGCCGCGCATGAAGCTCTCGTCGAACTCGTCGCCGAAGGCAAAGACGAGCTGATGGAGGAGTACTTCGCCGAAGGAACCATCCCCGAGCAGCACCTCATCACCGCTCTACACGAGGCCATTCGCGAAGACCGCATTTTCCCGGTGCTGTTCGCCAGCGGCGAGACCAACGTCGCCACCGATCACCTGCTCGACTTCCTGAAGGTCTATGCGCCAGCTCCCATCGAGCGCGCTCCCCTCGCGGTTCGCACCCCCGCCTTCGCCGCGACTGCCAGCGCCAACGGCAGCGCCGCGACAGACGCCCAGGACGCCTCAACCGCCACCCGCGCCATCTCTGACAGCGGGCCCGCCGCGCTGTTCGTCTTCAAGACCATGACCGATCCGTTCGCCGGCCGCATCAGCTTCTTCAAAGTCATCAGCGGCTGCATCAAGAACGATGCCGCGTTCGAGAACTACACCCGTCGCGGCCAGGAGAAGTTCTCGCACCTCTCCGTCATGCAGGGCCGCAAGGCCGTTGAAGTCGCAGAGCTCCACGCCGGCGACATCGGCGCCATTGCCAAGCTCCGCGACACGCTTACCGGCGACACGCTCGGCGCCAAGGGCGGCGACATTCTCGTCGACCTGCACCCCATGCCTGAACCGGCCATGACCTACGCCATCGAGCCCAAGTCGCGTGCCGACGAGGACAAGCTCGCGCCCGCCATCCACAAGCTCATGGAAGAGGATCTGCTCATCCGCTTCTTCCGCGATCCCATGACCAACGAGTTCCTCATCGGCGGCGCTGGCCAGCCTCACATTGAGGCCATCGTCTCGCGCCTCAAAAAGCGCTACCACGCTGAAGTTACGCTCAAGGCCCCCAAGGTCCCCTACCGCGAAGGCATTCGCGCCAAAGCCGAGGGCCATGGACGCCACAAAAAGCAGAGCGGCGGTCACGGGCAGTTCGGCGACTGCAAAATTCGCCTCGAGCCCCTCCCCCGCGGCGCCGGCTTCGAGTTTGCCAGCGAAGTCTTCGGCGGCGCCATCCCCCGTAACTTCATCCCGGCCATCGAGAAGGGCATTGTCGAGACGGCCGCCCGCGGCTACCTGGCGGGTTACCCGGTCGTCGATTTCAAGGCCGTTGTCTACGACGGCAGCTATCACGACGTCGACTCCAACGAAATGTCGTTCAAGATGGCTGGCCGCCTCGCCTTCAAAAAGTGCATGGAGACCGCGAAACCCTGCCTCCTCGAGCCCGTCATGAAGGTTGAAATCGAGGCGCCCGACGAGTTCGCCGGCACCCTCATGGGCGACCTAAACGGCCGCCGCGGTCGCGTGCAGGGCATGGAGTCCAAGGGCAAGACCACCGTCATCAACGCTGAAGTGCCCATGGCCGAAATGCTCACCTACGGCACCCAGCTCACCTCAATGACGCAAGGCAAGGGTAGCTACCGCATGGAGATGGATCACTACGACATCGTTCCGCAACTGGTAGCCGACAAGATCCTCGCCAACGCCAAGCGCCCTGTCGACGAAGAAGAAGAGTAGTCAACGCCGCGCGTCTCAGCCGCCAAACTGGGTGCCCAGGTCCCTCGCTTTCGGGGACCTGGCCACTCGGCATCACCCATACTTTGTCATCCTGACCCTTGAGTGCAACGAAGGGGAAGGACCCGCTTCTGCTTCTCTTGCGCTCGCATCCCCACAAATTTGTCATTCTGAGCCGCAGCGAAGAACCCGCTTTTGAATGCCCGGCCCCACCCCCGCCCCAGCCCGCGCCTGAATCATCTTCGCCACCTTCCCGGCTGCTTCGTCCACTCGTCCGATTCGGACCACTCCACTTGCTCCGGCAACTGACTCTGCGCTCTACTTCGAATGTTGAGTGCCAGAACAAGCCGGCCATCGAGAGCACCACGGAGGGAAGGAAATGATGAATTCAGCGATTCCGATCAATGAGGCCATGCAGTTTCTAGGCGACCCCGAGGGAGCCGACTTTCGTAGACTGGACGCCGAGCCAATCGAGAGCCCCACTCTGACGGAAGCGGAGGAAGAGGAGATGGCGGAGTTGTGGGCAAGCGACCGGGGCAATCAAGGCGCATAACCTCAACGACCGCTCAACAAACGCTTGATGAGGGCTCAGCTCTGAGAGCGTAGCGTGAAATCAAGTTTCGGTTTTTCCTTGATTCGGGCATCGTACGTCGACGCCTTCGTTGTCGAGTCCGCCACGATTTACTCGTAGCGTAACGCCTCCAGAGGATCGACTCTCCCCGCGCGCCGCACCGGTGCCCAGCACGCCAGCAGTCCAACTCCCACAAATAATGCTCCCACAACGATGAATGTCGCCGGATCGCTGGGCTGCACTTCGAACAGGAAAGATCGCAACACTCCTGATACAACGACCGCCAGCGTTATACCCCCGAGCACGCCTCCGGCGACTAACCGGAACCCTTCTCCGAAGATTAGCCTGCGAATGTCCTTTTGCTGCGCGCCCACAGCGCTGCGGATGGCCAGCTCTCGGCGCCGCGAGGCCACCGACAGCGAAATCACGCCGTAGATTCCCACCAGCGTCAGCACGCTTCCCAGCACTGAAAACCCCGTCAGCAAGTGCATCGCGAAGGTCCGCGGCGCCAGGGATTCGTCGCGAATCTGTTCCAGCGTCTTCACGTTCTCGATGGCCGCCGTCGGATCCACGGCACGCAGTTCGCGCTCCACCGCAACCACCACCGTGCGCGGATCTGCCGTTGTCCGTACCACCAGGTGCTTTGAGAACGCCTGTGCCTGCCACAGCGGCAGATAGACCTCCGGCGATGGCGCCTGGGTTAGATCGTCGGTTCGCCCGTTCGCGATCTCGCCGACGATCTGGATGCCCGGCTTATCTCGACTTCCAAACCAGAGTTTCCGTCCAATTGAGTTGCTATTGGGAAAGTAGCGATGCGTAAATGCCTGGTTCACGATCGCCACATTCGGCGCTTTATTATCGTCCGTCGATCGAAATTCCCGTCCGTCCGTCAGCGGCATTCCCATCAACTTGAAATAGTCAGGCGTCGCTGCGCGCAACGACAGCGCTATTTTGTCGCTCTCTTTTGCCGCGGGCGGCTGACCCTCAATGTCCATCGTCGCAGGCCAATTGTTCCCCGTCAGCGGAACACCCCAGGCAAACGCAGCATACTGGACACCCGGAATCGCCGCGACGCGCTCCAGCGCCTGCCGGTGAAATGGCCCCCAATTCGCCTGGCTTTGCACCTCTGTAACGCTCATCGTCAGTATGCGGCTGGTGTTATATCCCGACGACACGCCGGCGATCTTTACCATGGTGCGAATCAACAAACCCGCGCCCACAAGCAACGCCAGCGTCAACGAGATTTGAAGCATCGCGACCCCGCGCAACAGCCGCCTCTCTCCCAGTCCCGCCGTTCCCTTTGGCCCTGCATCTTTCAGCACCTCCATCGGATTCAACCGAAAGGCGCGCAGTGCTGGAATTGCTCCTGCAACAAAGGCCGCCAGCACCGCCAACCCGAGCCCCCACCCCAAAACTGCCCAGCCCGCTGTCACTCCATCGAGGCGCGGCACGGCATGTCCGGCAATCACCTTGAACAAATTCACGGCGAAAATCGCCAGCCCAACTCCCAACGCCCCGCCCAGCATCGCCAGAATCAGGCCTTCCGTCAAAACCTGTCGCAGAAGGCCAACACGGCCCATGCCCATTGCAATCCGCACTGCATATTCCTGTTGTCGTTGCAATCCGCGCACCAGCAGCAAAGCTGCGGCGTTCCCGCAAGCGATCAAAAGCACCAGCGCCGCCGCGCCCAGCAGCGGCAACAGGATCCGTCTGCCATCGCGGTTCATCTCGTCCGTTAACGGCTCAAGCTGGGGTGAGAACCCTTCAAACTGCTTCTCTGCGCTCGCCTCTCTTGCCGTCAGTGCGGCCAGTTCCTGCTGGCCGCGCTGCGGAGTCACTCCATCCCGCAGCCGCCCCACTACGTTCCAATACGGATCCTTCAGACTCTTTGGATTCGGATCCGCCGGCACCCAAAGATCCACCGTCGCGTTGACGTCGTAATTCGGCTCCTTCGCTGCTCCCGGCGACGGCAGAAACCGCACCCCCGGCTCCATGATTCCGATCACCACCGGTGACGAATCCCAGCGGCTGATGCGCACCGTCTTCCCGATAATTTCCTTATCGCCGGCAAACGCACGTTGCCAGAACTCGTATCCCAGCAAAATCGACTTGGTGTGCCCCTGCCCGAAATCCGAATCCTCAAAGCCGTGCCCCAGCGCCGTCTTCAGACCCATGAGTTGAAAATAGCCTTTGCTTACTTGCATGCCCTGCATGGACTGGCTGCCGTCATTGCGAACCAGAAAATTGAAGGTCCAGCCATACCCCGCAATTCCCTGAAACGATCCCACCTTTTCGTTCCATTCCATCCACTGCTGCGCCGCCCACCCTCGCGGGCTGTCCATCTTCTGGCTGTCCGTGCGCACGGATGGAATCAGCATGAGTTGTTGCGGTTTCTGATAGGGAGGCGGGGTGAGCAACACGCCCTGAATCAAGCTGAAGACCGCGGACGTCGCTCCAATTCCCAAGGCCAGCGTCAGCGCCGCAATCACCGTGAATGCCGGGCTCTTCCACAACATGCGAAGCCCGTAGCGAAGATCCTGCAGGAGATTTGGAAAGGACAGGAGCGTGCGCGATTCGCGATGGCGCTGCCGCAGCAATGTTGTGTTGCCGAACTGGCGGTGAGCGGCTGACCAGGCATCTTTTGGATCCATTCCCTGCCCAATGAACTGCTCCGTCAACAGTTGAAGATGCATCTGCATCTCGCGGTCAAATTCGGAATCCGCCTCTTTCCGTCCGAAGAGACCGCGTACTCTCGACACAAGTCGGAAAATCGAGGAAGTCATGTTTATTTCTCCGCCTCCAAACGCAAAACACGGCCGATCACGCCAGAGATCCGCTCCCAGTTTTCCGTCTCGACCGCAAGTTGTGTGCGTCCGCGCTTGGTGATCGAGTAGAACTTGGCCTTGCGGTTGTTCTCTGACGTCCCCCATTCTGATTTGATCCATCCCTGCTGTTGCAGCCTCAGCAGCGAGGTGTACACCGTGCCCTCGTTCAGGGTGAGAACGTCCTCGCTCACCTGCTCGATGCGGCGCGCAATTCCGAATCCATGCAACGGACCCAGCGCGTGAAGAGTCTTGAGGATCATCATGTCCAGCGTGCCTTGCAGAACTTCAGATTTATCGGCGCTCAAGATCACTCCTTTGGCCATTGCAAAGAACATTACCACGACTCATTTGGGATGTCCAAAGGTAAATCAGGCGCGAAGATCCCACGCCAGCGGGTGCCCCATCCAAGCTCTGCTTGGGTGGGAGGGATCTCAGCCCAGATGCTCCACTCTCGCGACGTCCTTGTTCTTGTCGCCAGGGTGGAAGAGCGACGACCTGACCCAGGCACCCACACCCCCGCGAAGTTCAAGCTGTTCTACAGAGCGAGAAGGGTGCAACCCGGCTACCACCGCCACCAAGGGGATGTGTCCTCGAAACCGGAGACGTGCTTGCCGTCATTGAATAACTTCCGGGAAGCCGACTTGCCGGGAGCAATAAAGGTTCTATCGGCAACCCGCCTTTTCGTAGGCGGTCTTAATTCAGCAACACTTCCTGATTCGGACGATGCAGCGAGAACGTTGGTATCTCGATATCAAACCGCTCGCCGGTCTCACTCTCCATCTGGTAGGCCCCGCCCATCATCCTAGACGGCGTGTTGAGGGGCGCCCCACTTGTATATTCGTGGCTCGCACCGGGCTTGAGCACTGGTTGTTCCCCAATAACGCCTGTCCCCTTGACCTCAGTCAGTTCGCCACGCGAATTCGAGATCATCCAATGCCGGCTCAGCAGTTGCACCGTTTCCTGTCCGTGATTTTCGATGATCACGCGATAGGCCCAGACATACTGCGCGTCGTCGGGCGATGATCTTTCAGCAAGGTAAGTCGGCTCAACGCTTACCGTGATTCCTCGCGTGGTTGCCGTGTACTGCATACGATCTGCCATGAAGATAGATTAGAGCAAACCGGGCGGCGAACTCAGAGATCGGTCGTTGAGAGAGATGCCTGAGTCCGGAGCGCCGGCCAGCTTCCCGCCAGCATGGTCGGCCAGCGGGAAACTGGCGCGCGATGCCGGGTGCCCCAAGTCTCTGAAAGTGAGTTCTACCACGAATGCGGGTGCCCCATCCAAGCTCTGCTTGGGTGGGAGGGATCTCAGGCCGGGTGCTCCACCCTCGCGACGTCTTTGTTCTTGTCGCCAGGGCGGGAGAGCACGAATCTCTGTTTCCCGTGAACCTTTGTCATCTCCCCGTGAACCTTTGTCATTCTGAGCCGCAGGCGAAGAACCTGCTTTTCGCGAATCTGTGTCGTCAACGGCCTGGGTGCCCCACCCTCGCGACGTCTTTGTTCTTGTCGCTAGGGTGGGAGAGCACGAACCCACGCGGCCGTTGTCTTTCTTGCTTTTCTTCTACTGTCATTCCCGCACGATGCCGGGTGCCCCATTCTAACCGCGCCTTTTGCGGTTAGGGTGGGGGAGCGACGACCTGCCCTGGCACCCACACCCCCGTGAATTCAAGCTGTTGTACAGAGCGAGAAGGGGGCAACCCGTCTACGAACGCCACCGCGGGGATGTGTCCTCGAAAAGGGAGACGTGCTTGCCGTCATTGATCACTTCCGAGAAGCCGGCTTTGCATTACCAATCCACCTCGAGTGGTCGGCTGAGCAGATGGCCGGAGCTTCTTACTTGTTCTTGACTAACTGCCTGGACGATCTCTTCGCGGCAAGTTTCGTCGCTCGAGCTTCGTCCTTGGATTGGATGGTATGCGCGCTGACGATCGCCTGCAGAAGCCCTGGGAAGCGTTCCTCGATCTCCGCACAACGCGAGGTGTTGTGCATCTCCACGCCCTGCCGTTCGCCACGGATCAGACCCGCTTCTCTCAACGACCTGAAGTGTTGCGATAGCGTGGACTTCGGAATTGCCTTGTCGCTAATGGTCAGAAACATCGAGCAGTTATGCGAGCAGTCCTGAGCCACAATATCTGCGAAGATCGCCGCCCGTACCGGGTCGGACAAGGCATGCAGAATCCCCCCAACCGTAATGTCCTCAAGCGAAGGATGGAATAAGGGACGCACAGACATAAGAGTAAGTGCTCCGCGCCAAAGGTTCAATAGTTCAATACTTCGGAACTATTGAATCTTGCCCAGACTCGGCTCCATCTACCGATCAGAAGTCGGTTGGGGGCGCTAGAACAGCCCCAAAACATCTTCAAGGGTTGGAACACAGAAAAGGGGTCAAGATATGAGCAAGCTCAAAGGCAAAGTAGCAGTCATCACCGCCGCCACTTCGGGCATGGCGCTCGCCACTGCAAAACTATTCGTCGAAGAGGGAGCATACGTCTTCATCACAGGCCGCCGCCAGGACAAGCTCGACGAGGCAGTAAGACTCATAGGCAAAAACGTCACCGGCGTTCAAGGAGATGCCTCAAACCTGGCCGATCTCGATCGACTCTATGAGACCGTCAAACGCGAAAAAGGCAAGATCGACATCCTCTTCGCCAGCGCTGGATCGGGTGAGTTTGCAAAGCTTGAAGAGGTTACTGAGGAACACTTCGACAAGACCTTCGATCTCAACGTCCGCGGCACTCTCTTCACCGTGCAGAAGGCACTCCCGCTCTTCAGCGACGATGGCTCCATCTTTCTCAACGGATCCATTGCCAGCATCAAAGGTCTTCCCGCGTTCGGCGTCTACAGCGCCAGTAAGGCTGCGGTTCGCTCTTTCGCCCGCACTTGGCTCCTGGAGCTCAAGGAGCGCAGAATCCGCGTCAACATCCTTAGTCCCGGCACCATCGACACGCCCATCCTCGACCCCCTGGGAGAAGAGGCGAAGGAGTTCTTCAAATCCCAGATCCCACGCGGCGAAATGGGACGTCCGGAGGAAATTGCAACCGTCGCTCTTTTCCTCGCCTCCAGCGACTCCAGCTTCGTGAACGGCATCGAGCTCTTCGTCGACGGCGGTACCGCTCAGGTCTAAATGGCGGGTGGCCCCGATCTTGGAAGATTTAAGTTCCGCCGCTTGATCTGGGTGCCCCCGGCCTCTCGCCGGGTGCCCCAGGTCTCTCGCTTTTGGGGGCCTGGGAGACCAACTCCCCCACCAATTCGGGTGCCCCATCCTCGCGACGTCTTTGTTGTCGCTAGGGTGGGAGAGCGACGAACGGACCCAGGCACCCACACCCCCGCGAACTCAAGCTTTTGTACAGGGCGAGAAGGGGCAACCCGTCTACGAACGCCACCGCGGAAATGTGTCCTCGAAACGGGAGACGTGCTAGCCGTCATGGATCACTTCCGAGAAGCCGATTCATGGGGAGTACCATCTTCTTGGTTGGGATGCTGCTTTGCCAGAATCTCCGATTTCAACCCAGGAACCTCCAAGTGATCTGACCTGAGGAATCAAATGACCGCCATAACGCAATTGGAGTTACGGAGCCTATTAGCGACCCAGAAATATCGGCTGGCGACTGCCCTGAACAACTTCTATGGGGCGGACAATGAGAATCCGGCAGCCGGCGATGCGGCTGCAATCGAAGTCGCACAAGCAACTCGCGTGCTAGTACATGGAGACGAAGCACTGCTTAGGCAGTTGATTCCAGATTTCGAAAATCGGCGAATCGCTTTCGATCCAAAACTCGTCGAGCAGGTTCCTGATGTAGAGCTGACTCCCGGCACCTTCGCGCAGACTCGCGGTGTGCCTCAGGATGTCGTCGTTTTGGGAAATCGAGTGCGATACGACCGTAAGAAGATAACGCCTTCCAACCAGCGAGTTCCGCTACTGGCTTGGTGGAGTCAGGTTTGTTGGGATAGTGGTGCCAACAGCATTACGAATAAGGAGATTGTCCTGGGGCTTGCAAATAAAGATGGTGGTGCGCATATCGACGGTAGCGGCTATCCAAACTATCGCAAAGCGAAAGAACAGGGTCAGATGTTCTTTGGCCAGAAGCTCAGCAATATAGCCAAGATGGGACATCTAGCAGCTATCGCTGGCGATCAACTCAAAACCTTCATAACAGAAAATTTTGGCCCTGAAACCCACGAAGTAGTGGATACAGAAGGATGGGAAGGTACGCACATCAGCGATCTACAGATAACGGTCTACTACAAGAAATAACCTCTTGCTCCGTGCGTGTATGGGTCCCCGTCGCCGACCCAACTCGACCGATATCAGCCGTGCCAGAACAATCCATGCTAATCCTGATGAACGCTTCTCGCCTTATATAGATCATTACGAGTGATCTCTCAATTCTCGCGTCCCGGGATGTTGCCGAGATTTCTTGTCAAGCCCAAAATCGGGATCGCAAATCTATGATTACAGGGAGGAAACACCTAATAACTTCTTACAGGTCGTCCGCTCGCAATTCCGTGCTACAAAGTGGCCCAAGGAGTACCAAAAGCGATGAAGAACACGAAGTATTTCTTCAAGTGCAGGGAATGCGCACGAACGATCACCATTGTCGTGCATGAAGGGAGGCGATCTGGCCTCTTCTTCTTTAACTGCCCCAGTACGGTTAAGTGTGGGGGAGGCGGCCGTTATAAATCTTCGGAGGCGTTCAAGATCCAAAGCGTGCCTGCGCAGCCAACTCGGCGCTGAACATAGCTCCCGAAAAACGGGCTTCTCGCCACTAGCAGCGATTCGATCTATGCCGCACCCACAGCCCAAAACCTCACTTTGCGGAGCAGTTCTTCGTACCCGTATCGGCAACGCTCGCAATCATCCATTTCCCGTCGACTCGAACCATGTTGAACAGATCGGTTCCACAGTGATCGACCTTCCCATCCACCAGAAAGTCGAACGGCGCCCACACCACGGCGAGATCGTTATCGATCCGGACCAGTGGATCGTGGATGCGTTCCTCAATCTGTGTCGTGCCGGGTTTACCCACGCGCTCCGCGAAGGCTTCGAAGGTCATCTGCGCGGGCTTCCCGTCGCGCATCAGCACCATGCCGCCGCCCGGCAGGGTGGGCGCCTTGATCGCTGCGGCGTCTCGTTTGGCCATGCCGTCGAACATTGCATGGATGGGGGCCAGCACCGCCTGCTCCTCCGCCGATTGCGCAAAGGCGCCGGCGGCCAGGCCTGCTGACAAAATCATGCTGAAAACGAAAATGAGCTGCTTTGCGTGTCCGTACATGCTGGCCATTCTATCTGGGGCCCAACTGCCCTGAAAACTCACCCGTAGCGCCGGTCTCCCGACCGGCTGTTGCGCGGGTGTCCCCACCCGCGCTTCTATATGCCCAGCCACTTTCATGGCTGTGGCGGTTCGCCCTTGATCACCTCAGACCGTGATCGCCATCACC
>Ga0206908_1027_pt1 | contig 29321 bp, 26 predicted proteins | sample Alteio_BWOrgHeat_78_FD_152979 | JGI IMG/M metagenome (GOLD analysis project Ga0206908, IMG submission 152979) | Enriched cells from forest soil in Barre Woods Harvard Forest LTER site, Petersham, Massachusetts, United States -... | ecosystem: Environmental > Terrestrial > Soil > Temperate forest >... | reverse complement strand
ATCAGGCGCGCGCTGCGCAGGCCGTTGGAGGCCGAGGTAGCGCGCGGCGAACTCACCGTGCCGCAGAGCGCAGTGATGCAGGCGGTGGTGCGGCATGATGGCATCAGCCTGAAGGACCTGAGCCGCGAGGTGAGCCTGGCGCACTCCACTGTGAGCGGGATTGTGGACCGGCTGGAGAAGCGAGGGATGATCGAGCGGCGGGCCGATGCGGCGGATGGGCGCGTGACGCGGATTCATCCCACGGCCGTGGTGCGCAAGTTTGTGCGCGAGCAGATTCCCGCGCTGAGCCGCGGGCCGCTGCAGGAGGCGCTGCAACGCGCCAGGACAGAGGAGCGCGACGGGCTGGTTGCGGCGGTGCGGCGTTTGCGGGAGCTGCTCGAAGAAATTGCGGGAGAGTGATTCAGGCGCGGGCCGCGACCCTGCTCGTCGTCAGTTCGGTGATCTCGAGTTTTTCATCGGGCTTGAGGTAGCTCTTGCGGCGGAACCAGTCTTCCATCGCCGGCTGCAGGCGTTCGAGCGGGACGCGATGGCCGGCTTCGAGCACGCCGTCGGCGATGGGGAGCGTGTCGTCGAAGACGGCGTCGTTGGTGAAGTTGCGCATGGCGAAGTTGTCGATCCAGCGGATGGGGCACGGGTGGCGATCGCCTGCGGCGTCGACGCGCTGGATGCTGAGCTTGCGCACGAACATGATTCGAGTGTAACGGGGCGCGCGTTGTGCGGGGCGCGCGTCATTGTTTGCCCTTTACGACCTTTGCGTCCTTATTCTGCTGGGTTTCGACGGAGAAGCGCTTGTAGTCGTAGCTGCGCTCGACGAAGTGCTGGCGCATGCTTTTGACCAGCACGATGCGCGCCTGCACATTGCCTTCGCCGCCTGTGGGCAGCCACAGGCCGCTGTCGACGGGCGCCTGATCGAGGTGGAAGCTGGAGCCTTTCTGAATGTTGGCGAGCAGGCCGCCGGCGACGTGGAAGTTGTCGTAGAAGATCACTTCAAGGTGGGCGACTTCGCGATCGGCTTCGTCGATCCAGATGGTGCCCTTGAGTTTTTTCGACGCATCTTCCGCCATGCCGTGGGTCTTGGCGTCTTTGCGGCCGACGAAGTCAAAGACAATGGTGGGGCGGCCGCGGAAGTTTTCGCGCCGCGGCGGGCCGATGTCCATGATGTCGAGGATGCGGCTGATGCTGATGGTCTGGCCTTCGAGCGGCTGATCGGAAGGCGTCTTCTCGGCCTTCTGCACCTGCTTGGTGACGCTCTCGGTTTCCTTCTGCTGGTCGTGATCGCTGAGGGGCTTGCCGTCTTTCTTTACCGTGCGGCTGATGGCGTGGCCGTTGACGAAGAAGTTCTCGGTTTCAACGGTCTCGGTTTTGGTGACCTTGCCGTTGGGGTCAAGGTCCTGCGTTGTCAGTTGCGAGCTGTAGGTGTAGTTTTCGCGGATCTTCTCGAGCTGCTTCTGGTGAGCGACGACGTCGCGCGTCAGCTGGCGAGGATCGGGCAGGGGCGCGCTGGATTGCGCGGAGCAAACGAGGGCAAGCGCGGAGAGAAGGCAGAGCGCGACGGGCTGGGGCCGGAGTCTCATGAGAATCCCTCGAATTGGACACGCGATGCGCGCAAAGGTCGCGGCCACGATCGTCGACTTCAGTCTACCGGCTGACAGCGCGGTGCCGCAGTGGGGGCTCGCGCATCCAACCGCGTAGAATGCAGTCATTCAAGTTGCGTGCAAGGAGGACGACACGATGCTCAGACTCTTGCTGCATTGGCTGTTGAGCGCGATTGCGCTTTTGATTACGTCGGAATTTGTGACTGGCTTTGAGGTGCACGGGCTGGGCGCGGCGCTGATTGCGGCTCTCGTCATCGGGCTGCTCAATGCGACGGTGGGACTGCTGCTGAAGATCCTTACGTTCCCGATCAGCATCCTTACGCTGGGACTTTTTCTGCTGGTGATCAACGCGATCATGATTTTGGTGGCGTCGGCGATTGTGCCGGGATTCCACGTGGTTGGGCTGGGTCCGGCGTTCTGGGGCGCGGTGATCTTGGCGCTGCTGGGGATGCTGATCAGGGCTCTAACGCGGGAGCCGCGAGTCGCAGAGCAGAAGCGCTAGACAGGCTGCGGAAGAGGGCTGCAGGTTTGCGGCTGCCGCATCGCTCCCTCGATGTTTACTGTAAAGTAACATTCGGCTTGAAGCAGTCCGGACAGGAAGCGGTCTGGCGATGCCGAGAACCCTCAAAAGCGAAACTTAAGCGAAGAGAAGAAAAGGCGAACTATTTCTATAACTTACTGATTATATGTACTTTATTTATTTGCCTGTGGAAAACTTCGAAAAATGGTAATTGGTAATTTTGTAGTTAACAGGTGAATCTTCTTGCTTGAATCTCGCGTGGCTGCCTGGGATAGCCAGAGGACGTACCGGAGCGAATCCGGATGGTTAGTATGGCCGGAACCGTGGCGCTGTAGCTGTGCGCGCGGTCACAGGTGTGCGGGTTCTCAGCGTCCGCGCTATTTTGCCTGCGTCGCCGGGGCTTTCCTGGGGTGGACGGCCGGCTTGGGCGTGGGGTGGGCGGACTGCGGCGGTGCGATCACGTTCTGTTGTGCCGGATTGGCGGGAAGCGCTAGGGCCGGATTCGCCAGCACGGGACCGTTGAGCGTATCAGGCGTGCGCATGGCGCCGGCGTTGGAGAATCCGCCGCTGTTGCCGACGCGGGCGGGCATCACGATGATTTGAGCGCTGGGGGAGGGCTGAACGCGGGAGTAGATGGCGAAGCCGCCGCCGGCGACGAGCAGCACGATGGCAGCCGCAGCGCAGCCGCGCAGGCCTTGGCTGAAAATCGGGCTGAACATCCGGCCGTTGCGGCCAAAGAGAGACCAGTTGCTCAGAAAGGAAGGGGGAGGGGTGGCGGCCAGGCGCGCCTGCACGCGGTCGATCAGGCCTTCAGGGGCGGGGCGCGTGGCGAGGAGGCGCAGCGTCTCTTCGGCGTTCCGGACCCGATCGGGCGTATCGTTCTGCCGGATAGAGGTCATTTTGTACTCCTTGGGCGCTCGAGGAGATCGGCCATCAGGTTGCGCGCGCGGAAGAGGCGCGAGCGCACGCTGGACTCAGTGATGCCTAGGATCGACGCGATCTCGACGCTGGTCAGCTCTTCAAACGCGGAGAGCACCAGCACTTCGCGCTCCTTCGCGGGAAGCTTGTCGATCATCACGAGCACTTGGGTGTGGTGCTGCGCGGCGGCGGCGCGGTCTTCCGCGGTGAGGCCGGTGGCGGGAAGCACGCGCGCCAGTTCCGAGACGTCGTCGGTTTCGGGACGTGTCTTGGCGCGGCGCTTGCGGTCAAGCACGATGTTCCACACGATGCGCACGAGCCACACGCGCTGATCGCGGACTTCCGCGAGCGAGTCGCGGTGGCGCAGCACGCGCAGGAAGGCTTCCTGCACGGCATCTTCAGCATCGGCTGCATTGCGGAGAACGGAAAACGCGACCCGATACAGAGTGGAAGCATACTGCTCCACGAGGGCCGCAAGCGCATCTTCTTTCGCGTGCTGGCGGGTTTCGTGGTGCACAGCGCTGGGTGCGATCTCCATCCAGGGTAGGGTGAGGCTGGCGCTCATACATTGACCAGACGCAGGCGCGGGCCGAAGTGCTCAAAGGCAGGGGTTAGGGTTTAGGGTTTAGAAAGCCCTCAGCCGTCAGCCCTCGTTTCGAATCCCTAAGCCCTAATCCCTAACCCCTAATCCCTGCTCTACTGCTGTTTGCCGGTCAGCTTCTGGGCGGCGAGTGAGCCGGCCATGCCGTCCTTGTCGGAGTCCTTGATCTTCGCCCAGAGGGCGCGGGCCTGGTCCTGCTTGCCCTGAGCGACGTAGAGGTCGGCAAGATCGAGCTGCGCTACGGGCGCAGAGACGGTGGTCGACGGCTTCTTGACCAGCTCGTTGTAAATGTCGATGGCCTGGGCGTCGCGGCCGGTCTGGTGATAGAGCCCGGCGAGGGCGAGCTTGGCGAGATTGGCAACGTTGCGGTCCCACGAACCGGCGGCCTGCTTCAGTTCCGATTCCGCGGAGCCGTTCTGGCCGAGCTCCTGGTAGGTGACACCCGCAAAGTAGTGAGCCTTGGAACCCTCAGGCGTCAGGCCGTACTGATTGGCAACGGCGACGAACTGCTGGTTGGCGGCCTTGGCGCGGTCAGCGGCAGTGTTATAGGAGCCGGACTGGGCCGGGGCGCCGGGCGTGTTCAGCGGCGCGGAGTAGGTGTCGAGCGCGGCGCCGAGTGCGCTCTGCGCGGCGGAAGACCGGAGGTTCCACATCACGAGCGCGGCAACGATCACCACGATCACGACAGCGCCGGTGATGACCCAGCGCAACACACCAGACTGGTGTTCCGTGACCCAGCTGACGCCACCTTGGGCTGCCTTTGCGAACTTATCCTGTTTGAGCGCGTGACGGGTTTCAGTCTTCACTTGGGTCTCTTGTGTCCTTCTTGGAGTGACTTGCAGGCGGGTCCGTAAGGAGGTAGGCACTACGACTGCAACCTTACTAGTCTAACAGCGCGCGAAGAAGAGCGTCCACCGCGGCGAATATGAGGGATGGGGTGTGCCGGCGGTCACGCAAGTGGCTGGATTACTTGCCCGCATACGCCCGCGGCGAATAGCCTAGATGCATGTACGAAGAGTTCCGCGTAACCGACCGCTGGACGGGCGAAGAGCTGCACTGCCGCTGGAGAGCCAATATCGTGGCCATCGCCACGCGCCACGCCGACGCGGTGGATGTCCGCTTCGACGTGAACAGCCGGACCATGGCGATTGCCCTGCCCTGCACCGCCTGGGTGGAGCACAAGAAGCGCGGGGGGATGGTGATTACCGATCAGCTTGCGGCACAGATTGCGGGACGGTATCTGAAGCAGTTGATTGAAGAAGGCTACGACAGCCGGCGCGAACTCTACACGATGAGCGTGGAGGACACCCTGCAGCATCTTGATGCCGTGGTGGACGAGGCGCGTGCGCGCGGCGGCATGCCACAGCTGCCGGTGGGGATTGAAGGCACGGGAGCTACCCTCGCGAGGCCGGATTTCTAGAGTCGTTATTCTTTACGCGGGTCCTCTTCGATGCGCCTGACCGACTACCTGATCGAGCAGCAAGGCAAGGACTGGGCCGAGCTTCTGTCGGACTGGATTCCGCCACTTCCCGATTCCTTCACAGTCTGGATGGTGAACCTGTTCGGAGATGTATTCGCTGTGTTCGAAGACGGCTCCGTTCATATGCTCGATCCAGGTTTGGGAACCCTCGAGCGGGTAGCCGAAAGCCGCGATCAGTTCTGCGAACTGGTGGATCGCAATAACAATGCGAACAACTGGTTGATGATTCCTTTGGTCGACGCATGCCGATGTGCAGGGCTTGGTCTTTCAGAACACCAGTGCTACCACTTCAAGATTTCACCGCTGCTCGGCGGGGACTACTCTGTCGACAATGTGGCGGCTATCGCCCTTCGCGAGTATTACTCTGCCATGGCTGATCTTTTCCGCCAGACAGAGGATCTATCCGACGGGACGAAGTCTGAGCTTGTCGTTCGCAATCTGCGGAAGCCCTCGTAACGCGCACCCGTCGATCCAAGCAAGCGATGCGCAGTCCGTAGTGTCCGCCTGACCGCGCGGCGTTATCCTTCCGTATGCGAAAGAATCGTCCCGTCATGCTCTGTAATTTGGCGGCGGTGTGCGGATTGGCCATTGCGTTCACCACCACCGCAACGGCCCAGAACACTTCGAACACATCGGCTCCGTCTGATCCCAAAGCGCTGGCCCTGGCCGCGTCGGCCGCCAACGGCATTCCCGCAGATGCGCAGCCGTGGCACGCAAAGATCAACTTCACGCTCAGCGGCTGGGACGGCAAGCCCCTCTCGGAGGGAACTTTCGAAGAGATCTGGGCCGGCCCGTCGAAGTACAGACGCACCTACGCCGCCACCAATTTCAACCAGGTCGAATACGGAACGGCGGGCGGTGTGAAGCGAACCGGCAGCCCCGGCGACGCTCCTTTGGAACTGCAGAAAATCGTGAATGAGTTCCTGCAACCCATTCCGCTGGATGCTGCCTCGATCGGCTCTGCGAAGCTGCAGATCGAGCCGCTGGCCCTGGGAACCACGAAGCTTGCGTGCCTCTCAGTCGCACTGCCTGGAACCGCAACACAGCCTGCCAGCACCACCTCATATTGCATGCAGGAGAACTCGACGGTCCTGCTGCTGACGGTGGAGAACAGCGGCCAGATCAAGACCAGCCGAGACAGCCTGGTGAAGTTTCAGGATCACTTCTTCCCACGAGCAGTGGAGCGCTATGCGGCGAACCCCGGAATACCTGCACCACGGCCCGGGACTCCGATGCCTCCGCCGAAGCCGGAGATGACGGCAAAGATGGAGACGCTTGAACCGCTCACCGCGATCGATGACGCCCAATTCACTCCGCCTGCCGACGCGGTGACGCCCCCCAAGGTCGTCGCCATGGATGAGAAGACGTCCAAAAAGCAATTGGTGAATCACCCCATGGCCGAGTATCCGCCGGCGGCGCACTGGCAGCACGTGGGCGGTGTGGTGGTAGTGGCGCTGCGGATTCAGACAGACGGCCACGTGACCAACCTGCGCGTGGTGAGCGGACATCCCCTGCTGCAACAGGCGGCGCTCGACGCCATCAAGAAGTGGACCTACAAGCCGTTCGTCGCAGATGGCCAGCCGGTAGAGGTAGACACGACGGCCAGCACCACGTTCAACTACATGCCCTGACGCGCTTCAGCCGTCGGGGCAAAGCGATACTCGATGCCGTAGACACCGTCTTGATCGATGAACCCACGGCCGTCGATCTGATTCACTCCGTACAGTTCAAGCCGTGTATGCTTCGGTATGCTCAAATCTCATGCAATCGGCACTGCCCTGCTCGCCGTGCTGTGCGGATTGGTTGTCCACCAGAGCCCGCTTCTGCGGGCCCAGACTGCATCGGGCTCGTCTTCTGCGAATGATCCAAAGGCTCTGCTGCTGGCGGCAGCGGCCGCCAATAGCGCTCCCGGCGCGGACGCGAAACCGTGGCATGCGAAGATCAGTTTTACGCTCAACGGCACGGACGGGAAGCCTAAATCGCAGGGCACCTTCGAAGAGTTCTGGGTAGCGCCCGACAAGATCAAGCTGGTCTACGCCACATCCACGTTCAACCAGGTCGAATACACCACGCCGGCCGGCATCAAGCGAACAGGCAGCAGAGACTCTGCGCCTTGGGAGTTGATGCCGATCCTCAATAAGTTCCTGCATCCGATTCCACTCGACCCAACGATCATCGCGTCGTCCAAGGTGGAGATGCACAGCGTCAAGCTGGGGAACGTCAACCTGTCGTGCATCCTGATCACGAGAACCGATTTGCCGGTAACGATAATGCGTGCGTCCAGTGATGGCTACTGCCTGGACGAAGCGATGTCCGCCCTGCGCATGACAATCACTGCCGCCGGCACCCGTCGAACGACACGGAATCGAATCGTGCGATTTCAGAATCGATATCTACCGCAAGAAATTACCGAGTATCTCGACATGCCCGGAGCTAACCCCAAGACGATGCTTACGGCGAGCCTTGAGAAACTCGAAGAGCTTGCGCCGGCGGACGCTGCGCAGTTGACGCCACCGGCCGACGCCGTCTCTCCGCCAAAGATCGTTGACCTCGATGAGAAGACGACGAAGCCGCAGCTAGCGCTGCATCCGGCGCCTGTTTACCCGCCAATCGCTCAAGCCGCCCACGTCTCGGGGCCGGTTGTGTCGAAGATCCATATTCAGACGGATGGAACAATTTCGTTCGTGGGCGTGGTCAGCGGTCCACCAATGCTGCATCAGGCAGCGATCGACGCGATCTATAAATGGACGTATAAGCAGTTTGAGCAAAACGGAGAACCGGTGGAAGTGAACACCACCATTACCATCAAATTCACTTGTCTGGAATTTCCAGGTCCATGCAGCGCTGTCCCGTGACCTCGCACTCGAGCATGTCCTGAGCAAGCAGGTTCCAGCCGACGAAGCCCGCGAACTTGCCTCCGGGCGACTGCGCGGCTGTGGGGGCGAGGCCTTCGCCTGTTTCGGCATCGTAGTCTTCGTGCATCGAGCCCCACTTGGCGATGTCGCGGCGCAGCATGGAGGCGAGTCTCTCAGCGAGCCATAGCGATTGTTCCTTGAAGCCGTAGCGGCGCAATGCGATCCAGTCGAGATAGTTAGCGTTGATCCACAGCGGACCCTGCCAGTTCGAGTAGGGATCGATGATGGCCTGGTTGTTGTATGCAGGATCGTTCTTCGCGAGGCTGCGGTATCCGAAGGGCGACTGCATCTCCGAAGTGTTCATGAGATGGCCCAGGATCATGCGTTCGGCATCCTTCTGCGGCAGCATGCCGTCGGCCAGCGGTACGAAACTCGACCAGCTGATGACGCGGATCCACTTGCCGTCGTCGCGCCGGCGGTTGAGGAAGAGGTCTTCGTCTTTCAGCCAAAGATTCTTGAGGATGGCTTGCTTTGTGGCTTTGGCTTGGGCGCGGTATGCGGTGGCCTGATCGGCGTAGCCGAGGCGCGCGGCCAGCACAGCCATGGCGCGGTATTCGCGCATGGCCCATACGGACGCGTCGACGGCGAGGATGGCGCTGCGGTCCTTGGGGTCGTTGCTGAGCGCCGCGTTGTTGTCGGCGCCGGATTGCATCGCGTTGTCCCAGAACCACAGGCCCCAGCGGTCATCGTATTGCGTCTTGCGGCGGTAGTCGAGAATGCGGCGCATCTGCGGCCAGACGGGGCGGATCCATTCGTAGTCTTTGAGGCGCTGGGCGGCGAGCAGAGCGCCTTGCGCCAGAAACGGTTTCATGGCGAATTTGCCAAAGAGCGGCCGTGGGCCGGAAGGCGTGATGCAGCCGGCAACGTAACCGTCGGGGTCGGCCGAGCCGGCGAAGCTGAGGACCCAGTCGCGCAGAAACGTGGCCTGGGCGGGATCCTGGTTGGCCCGGTGCGCGCCGATGAAGAAGCCATCCCAGTCCCACATCTGGTCGTAATAGCCGGCGGGGATCAGGTACGGATGCTGAATGTAGCCCTTGGCGGGGCGGATGGTCTGTGGGGCGAGACGGGCGAAATCGGAGGTGAGGCCGGCAAGCAGATCCTTGTCGGACGCCTGCCCGATCCCATTGGCGGCTGTGCAGACAAACGCGAGCAACGGAAAGGCGATACCCGAAACACGTCGAAGGATAGGACGGGGGACCACGGAGGTCATCATAAACCCGCCGGAGCCGGAACCGCCGGTGAGGGGATCGGCCGCCGGGGGGGTGATAAATGGGGAACTTCCCTGTTCCCACCGGAGCCTAACCGTGTCTACAATGCTTTAGCTGGCTTCCGTACATCACATGGACGCAACCACGGACTCAATTCGCGTTCTGGTAGTGGACGACGAGAAGGCCGTCGCCGACAGTCTGGCGATGATTCTGCGCGTGAGCGATTACGACGCCACGGCTTGCTACAGCGGCGAGGACGCCGTCGAGCTTTGCCAGGCGCTCGATCCGCACATCGTGGTTTCCGATATCGTGATGGGACCGATGAGTGGGTTCGACCTGGCCATCTGGCTCGCCGAGAACCACCCCGCCTGCCGCATCATCCTGATGTCCGCGCACTCGTTTCATGACCCGTTGGTCGCCAAGTCCGTGCGCCGGGGGTTCGACTTTGTTCCCAAGCCGATCCATCCGGATAAGTTCCTGGCGAAGATCGCCGGCCCCGGCGCCGCCGTGGATTCCGATGCCGAGCCCCTCGAGGAGACAAAGGCCAAGGAGGATTAGGTCCGGGCAGCGTGTCGACGGGATGAAACGCATAAAAGGGATAAAACGCAAAAAGCCAAGCCCGAAGACTTGGCTCTTTACTTAAGAATATTGCCGGCGATCACCTAATCTCCCACACAGTCACCCGTGCAGTACCATCGGCCCAGCGAGGCTTAACTTCCGTGTTCGGGATGGGAACGGGTGATCCCTCGCGGTATGGTCACCGGCAAACTTGGATGGCGCTTGGCGGGTTGGTTTGCCCGCAGCCTACCGCGACATCTGCTTGTCCCGGATGGTTTCTCCCGGGCCCGGCAGGAACGCGGACTGCAATCTGGCGCCAAAAATCTGCTCAGTCTCAAAACTGATTGCAACGAAATTGATTGGTCTTACAAGGCTTGAAGAATGTCCCCGCGGATATAACTGCGCGGAGTTAATTCTATGGACAAGCCGAACGGGCGATTAGTACTGGTAAGCTACACGCATCACTGCGCTTCTACCTCCAGCCTATCAACCAGATGGTCTTTCTGGGCCCTTCAGGGAGATCTCATCTTGGAGCGTGCTTCCCGCTTATATGCATTCAGCGGTTATCACAACCGAACTTCGCTACCCAGCCGTGCCCTTGGCAGGACAACTGGAACACAAGAGGTTCGTTCATCCCGGTCCTCTCGTACTAAGGACAACCCTCCTCAAATCTCCTACGCCCACAGCAGATAGGGACCGAACTGTCTCGCGACGTTCTGAACCCAGCTCACGTACCGCTTTAATAGGCGAACAGCCTAACCCTTGGAACCTTCTACAGCTCCAGGATGCGATGAGCCGACATCGAGGTGCCAAACCATTGCGTCGATATGAACTCTTGGCAATGATCAGCCTGTTATCCCCGGCGTACCTTTTATCCGTTGAGCGATGGCCCTTCCATACAGAACCACCGGATCACTAAGGCCTGCTTTCGCATCTGCTCGACTTGTAGGTCTCACAGTTAACCACTCTTATGCCTTTGCACTCGACGACTGATTTCCAAACAGTCTGAGAGTAGCTTCGCGCGCCTCCGTTACAATTTAGGAGGCGACCGCCCCAGTCAAACTACCCGCCTAACTATGTCCCTCTCCCGGATCACGGGAGGAGGTTAGAATCACAGCACTCACAGGGTGGTATCTCACCATTGGCTCCACCAAGTCCGAGAACCTGGTATCAAAGCCTCCCACCTATCCTGCGCAGTAAGAACCATAACTCATAGTTAAGGTGTAGTAAAGGTGCACGGGGTCTTTCCGTCTAGCTGCGGGTAACCGGCATCTTCACCGGTACTACAAGTTCGCCGAGCAACTCGTTAAGACAGTCGTACGATCGTTACGCCATTCGTGCAGGTCGGAACTTACCCGACAAGGAATTTCGCTACCTTAGGACCGTTATAGTTACGGCCGCCGTTCACCGGGGCTTCAATTCAAAGCTTCGCTTGCGCTAACCTCTCCTTTTAACCTTCCGGCACCGGGCAGGCGTCAGCCCCTATACGTCGTTTTCGACTTAGCAGAGACCTGTGTTTTTGTTAAACAGTCGCCGTACGCGCTTCACTGCGGCCCACTTGCGTGGGCGCTCCTTCTCCCGAAGTTACGGAGCCAATTTGCCGAGTTCCTTAACGAGCTTTCACTCGAGCGCCTTTGGATATTCTCCTCGTCTACCTGTGTCGGTTTGGGGTACGGTTCCCTTAGTTCTCCTTAGAGGTTTTTCTCGGCAGCGTGGAATCAGCATCGTAAGCCCCATTCGGGACTGAGTTACACCTCACTGTTAAGAACCGACGGATTTGCCTATCGATTCCAGCTTACGTGCAACTACCGCAATAGCCATAGTGCGGCATGCTTATCCTTCTGCGTCACCCCATCGTCAAACGAACCTTGGGAGGAACGGAATATTAACCGTCTGTCCATCGACTACGCCTTTCGGCCTCGCCTTAGGGACCGCCTAACCCTGAGCGGATTAACCTTCCTCAGGAAACCTTAGACTTTCGGCGCGAAGGGTTCTCACCTTCGTTATCGCTACTTATGCCGGCAGGGTCTCTTCGCAACGCTCCACCAGTCTTCTCAGTCTGGCTTCAATGCTGTTGAGAATGCTCTCCTACCACGCACACTCAAAAGTGTGCATCCGCTGCTTCGGTGTACAGTTTTAGCCCCGTTGTATTGTCGGCACCGGACCGCTTGACCAGTGAGCTATTACGCTTTCTTTAAAGGATGGCTGCTTCTAAGCCAACCTCCTGGCTGTCTGAGCGTTCCGACTTCCTTTCCCACTTAACTGTAACTTGGGGACCTTAGCAGGCGGTCTGGGCTGTTTCCCTCTCGACGATGAGGCTTAGCCCCCACCGTCTGACTCCCGGATATGTTGTCACTGGCATTCGCAGTTTGGTTGGATTCAGTAAGCCGGAAAGCCCCCTAGTCCATCCATCTCTCTACCACCAGTGCAATTCGTCCGAGGCTAGCCCTAAAGCTATTTCGGAGAGAACGAGCTATCACGGAATTTGATTAGCCTTTCACCCCTACCCACAGCTCATCCGAGCTTTTTTCAACAAACACCGGTTCGGTCCTCCAGTGGGTGTTACCCCACCTTCAACCTGGCCATGGGTAGATCATCCCGCTTCGCGTCTATTCCTGCCAACTGAACGCCCTGTTCAGACTCGCTTTCGCTTCGGCTCGCTTACGCTTAACCTTGCTGACAAGAATAACTAGCCGGCTCATTATGCAATAGGCACGCGGTCAGACATTCTCCTTGCGGAGCATAGTCCTCCCACTGCTTGTAGGCACACGGTTTCAGGTACTTTGCACTCCCCTCGACGGGGTTCTTTTCGCCTTTCCCTCACGGTACTGGTTCACTATCGGTCAGAGACTAGTATTTAGCCTTACGGAATGGTCTCCGTAGATTCAAGCAGGGTTTCACGTGCCCCGCCTTACTCAGGTATCCGCTTCGAGTCTGGATCATTTTCGCCTACGCGCCTGTCACGCTCTTTGGATCCCCTTTCCAGAGGATTCGGCTAACGACCAGATTGGTAACTCTACTATTGCGGACCCTACAACCCCCGAAGCACCGAAATGCTACGGGTTTGGGCTGTTCCGAGTTCGCTCGCCACTACTATCGGAATCGAGGTTTCTTTCTTTTCCTCCAGGTACTGAGATGGTTCACTTCCCTGGGTTCGCTCTATCCTGCCTATGTATTCAGCAGGTAGTTTCTAGGGTTTGCCTAGAGGGGTTGCCCCATTCGGAGATCTCCGGTTATAACGCCTGTGTGCGGCTTACCGAAGCTTATCGCAGCTTGCCACGTCCTTCATCGCCTGTCTCTGCCAAGGCATCCACCGTGCGCCCTTAGTAGCTTGACCATAGAATTAACTCCAGCGCAGGGAGCCGAATCACTTCGGTCCTGTTAAAAGATAACTCCTGTTTATCCGCCTGAGATCACAACTTAAAGTTGAATCTCCTAAAGACACTCTTCATAATTCGAACACTTGACTAAGCTCTCGCTCAGCCTATGTGCTCGGCCTTGTATGTCACGTGTTTGGATCTTTCGCTCTCACCAGGCGCCTCACGGCGGACCTGTATAAGCATTCCAATCACGTTACCCAATCAATTTCGTTGTCAAACATCCATGCTTCTCCCTTGTGAGGAGAAGCCCAGCCCTGGGGCTGTTGAAACCTGTTCGCCAGCCTCAAAATCGAGACCGGTAAACCTGCTTCCAAGATTGCTGTCCGATAAGTTAAATCAGGCAGCTACCTTGATGCAGAGTTGAACGTGTACTTGGTGGAGCTGATCGGCATCGAACCGATGACCCCCTGCTTGCAAAGCAGGTGCTCTCCCAACTGAGCTACAGCCCCACAAATCGGGAACCTCGCCTAAGTTGGTGGGCCTGGGTAGATTCGAACTACCGACCTCACCCTTATCAGGGGTGCGCTCTAACCAACTGAGCTACAGGCCCATGGTTGGCCGCATTCCCCGCCAGAGGAGCCCGGCGGCTCTTCCAATCACGTTCTACTAAAAGGGTTTCGGGAACAAGGTTGAACATGCTGGGCAGCTAAGCCGCCCATGACCATCGTGCAATCGGTTCAGGCCAAAGAAGGTCTTGACCGGAATTCCGCTGCGCTGCCAGGTAAACAGCGAGCGGTTTGATGACGCCTTACTCGCACGATTCTGATTCGCATCAGGCTCGCGTCCGCTATCGCGGAAGGAGTAAGAGTGCCACCGTTTCTCTTTTAGAAAGGAGGTGATCCAGCCGCAGGTTCTCCTACGGCTACCTTGTTACGACTTCACCCCAATCATGAATTACACCTTGGGCGGCTGCTTCTCTTGCGAGTTAGCTCACCGACTTCTAGTGCAACCCACTTTCGTGATGTGACGGGCGGTGTGTACAAGGCCCGGGAACGTATTCACCGCGGCGTTCTGATCCGCGATTACTAGCGATTCCAGCTTCACGTAGTCGAGTTGCAGACTACGATCCGAACTGAGGCCGGCTTTTTCCGATTAGCTCCCCCTCACGGGTTTGCGACGGTTTGTACCGGCCATTGTAGCACGTGTGTAGCCCTGGACATAAAGGCCATGAGGACTTGACGTCATCCCCACCTTCCTCCCCGTTATCCGAGGCGGTTCTGCCAGAGTGCCCAACTGAATGATGGCAACTGGAAGTAAGGGTTGCGCTCGTTGCGGGACTTAACCCAACATCTCACGACACGAGCTGACGACAGCCATGCAGCACCTATATTACGGTCCCTTGCGGGAAAGGGATGTTTCCACCCCGGTCCATAACATTTCGAGCCCAGGTAAGGTTCTTCGCGTTGCGTCGAATTAAACCACATGCTCCACCGCTTGTGCGGGCCCCCGTCAATTCCTTTGAGTTTCAGCCTTGCGACCGTACTCCCCAGGCGGACTGCTTAACGCGTTAGCTACGGCACGGCGGGATTGGGTACCCGTCACACCAAGCAGTCATCGTTTAGGGCTAGGACTACCAGGGTATCTAATCCTGTTTGCTCCCCTAGCTTTCGTGCATCAGCGTCAGTTATGGTCCAGTGAGCCGCTTTCGCCACAGGTGTTCCTCCTGATATCTACGCATTTCACCGCTACACCAGGAATTCCACTCACCTCTCCCATACTCAAGCCCGGCAGTTTCTCATGCAGACTACAAGTTGAGCCTGTAGATTTCACATAAGACTTACCAAACCGCCTACGCACCCTTTACGCCCAATAATTCCGAACAACGCTCGCCCCCCTCGTATTACCGCGGCTGCTGGCACGAAGTTAGCCGGGGCTTCTTCTCTCGGTACCGTCATAATCGTCCCGATCGAAAGGAGTTTACGTCCCGAAGGACTTCATCCTCCACGCGGCGTTGCTGCGTCAGGGTTTCCCCCATTGCGCAAAATTCCCCACTGCTGCCTCCCGTAGGAGTCTGGACCGTGTTTCAGTTCCAGTGTGTCCGTGCGCCCTCTCAGGCCGGATACCGATCATCGTCTTGGTGGGCCATTACCCCGCCAACTAACTAATCGGCCGCGACCCCCTCCTGAAGCGAATTGCTCCTTTGACCCGTAGGTGTTATGCGGTATTAGCTAAGGTTTCCCTCAGTTATCCCCCACTCCAGGGTAGGTTAGTCACGTGTTACTCACCCGTGCGCCACTTTACTCATGGTATTGCTACCACTTTCTCGTTCGACTTGCATGTGTTAGGCACGCCGCCAGCGTTGATTCTGAGCCAGGATCAAACTCTCGTTTGAAACCTGTTGTCCCGATCCACGCGACGGAGGTCGCAGGAGTCGAGACCGTGCATCCGCTTAGCCTGTCTCGCGACAGACGTTGGCGGTGCACCTTACCTTGTGAGAATGATCAAGCCAAACCTGATCGATCCTCACGACTGGCACGTTCAACCTTATTGTCAAAGATCCTTTAGAACGGTCCGCCTAAGCGGTGTTCTTTTGGATCGAGGCCCAGACCGTTAAGTCTGAGTGTCCCCGAACTTGTTGCGCACGTTACGTTTAGCAGTTCAGTGCTACCCGTTTCCGTTTTGCGCGACTTTCTAAGACTATCAAGCCGTTAACCTCTTGTCAACCTGCTTTCTTTTGCCTTGAGGCCGCTCGAACACGATGTTGGCGGTAGTTCCTCATTACAGCAAAAGCAGCTGTTTGAACCGGTCTGGCCTGCTCTCGTCAAAGAGTCAGCGCAGCGCAAAATATCAATGATCGACCAGCATTGCCTGCGCCACTGAGGCGCACGAGAGATGATCTCCCGGGTCTTGCGGTGGATTGTTCTCTGAGGAATTTCCTTCAGGGGCCGAGGGCAAACTTACGCCTCATCCAACCCTGCGAACTGTGCTTCCGAACTTGGTCGAAGCGACTTGGCGTCCTTCGCTCTTGGGGCGGCCACACCGGCCACCGGAAGCCCCACTGCCTTCTTTCAACTTTTTGAGAGTAGCATAGCCAGCTCTCAATTGCAACCCGCTGCCGTTGTTCGTTGCAGCGCCTTGTTGCGACTTCCTGAGAATAGCAACGGATCAGCCATTGCGCAAGGCTTATCCCTGTGGGAAAGCTGGACTTTTTTGTGGGAAAGCTCACAATCGCCTTGACCTGCAAGGGGTTTGCGCGATTTTCGAGATAGCTAAAATTGACCATTTTGCCGCCCAGAGCGGTAGGCGTAGCATCCAAGGCGATGATGGCGAAGCTTTCCAGATACGGTTCCACGTTGCTGCCGCTGCTCTGTCTGCTTTGCGTAGCCGGTGTATGCCGGGAAGCTGCGCCAGCCCAGGCTAGCCAAGCTCCGGCCAGCCGGGCCGCACCCACTGATTCGGTACCGAAACTGCCGGTTCCCTCGGGACAGTACGGAATTGGACGAGTCGGACTCGACTGGGTCGATGCAAAGCGCCGGGATCGACTGGATCCTGCACACGCTCGCGAACTGATGGTCTACCTTTGGTATCCAACAGCACGATCCAATGCAGATGCGAAGGGGGTCTATCAGCCCGGGGCCAGGGAGATGGATGCAAACCCCGATATCCAGCGCCGCATGCAAGACGACTTTGAGTCAAAATGGCCACTGGTCGTTTCGGGGGCCATTTACTCCCATGCCGTGGATCGAGCTCCGGCAGCGAAGACTCCGCCAAAACTGCCTCTGGTGGTCTTTTCTCACGGAGCAGGCGGTACTTCATTCGCCTACACGTGGCTGATCGAGGATCTGGTGAGCCACGGTTATGTCGTCGCCGCGATCGAACATCCGGAACTGACGGTCGCAGTCCGGTTCCCCGACGGACGACTGGTTCCTCGCCGCGAAGAGCCGATGCCGGCGAACGCCTCACCCTCCGAGCGAATGCAGAAGCAAATGGAGAGCATCTCGGCAGGAATAAGCGAGGGCGCTGACGACGTGCGTTTTGTCCTGGATCGAATCACCGAGTTGGACAAGACCGGCGAACAGCAATTCCCTCTCAAGGAGAGAATCGATCTGTTACGACTCGCCGCAATGGGTCATTCCGCCGGGGCTGAGTTCGCGGCCCGGGCATGCCAGCTCGACGATCGCCTGAAGGCTTGCGTCGATCTCGATGGAGCGATGGTGCCTGTCGCGGCGCTCCCCATTTATCCCGATCACGCAACGATGAAGCAGCCCATTCTCTTCCTCGAAGCAAACCATCCGGAATCGCAGATGGGAGGCTCACCCGCCGAGCACCAGGCATTCTTCAAGGTAAAAGAGAAACAGCTGAACGAGTGCCCCGCCGGAACCTACAATGTGATCCTCAAATCGCCTGGCATCGCTCATCCGAGCTTTAGCGACATGCCAGTGCTCTTCGCCGGCGAAAACGGATACCCTGCGCCGGAACTTGTGTCGCACAACATCGATCTGATCGAGAAATTCGTTCGCGCATTCCTGGATAAGAATCTCAAAGGCGTACAGAATTCGACCGTGTTCGACGCATCCAGCGCGGAGGCGGAGATCAAGCCCTACGGCGTGCGGGCTGCCTCGCATGCTGCCCGTAAAAACTAGATCTGTTCGAACGATTCAACTACGGCGTGACTATGCGCTTCGCCAGCCGGGGCATTTCCAGGGCGCACCATCAGCCGCGTGCCGCATCCAGCCTCGCGCGCCGCATCGAGCTCGGGCACCATGTCGGAGAAGAACAGCATGTCTCCGGGCGCAACCTTCATTTCCGCGGCAATCGCCGCATAACTCGCGCTCGCCTGCTTCGGTCCGGTGCGCGTGTCGAAGTAGCCGGAGATCGTCGGCGTCAGATCGCCGCGGTTCGAATGCCGGAAGAACAGTTCCTGCGCCTCGGCCGATCCCGACGAGTAAATCGCGATCCGCGCATCGCGCGACCAGCGCGCAAACGCCTCGGCCACATCGTCAAACAAAATGCTCTTCAACTCGCCGCGCTCGTAGCCGGCCTTCCAGATCTTCCCCTGCAGGCTTTTCAGCGCCGTGGATTTGCGATCGTGGTCCATGAGCCACGAGACATAGTAGAAGGCGTGCAATTCGTCGCCAATCCCGGCGCCGCCCAGCGTCGGATACCCCTCCGCCGTCTCCGCTCGATTCTCCTCAGCCAGAAGCTTCAGGTCGTCCAGAACCGCGGGGTCCTTTGCGTGCACGTGGAGAAACCGGGCAAAGTGTCTTCGCGCGTATGGAAACAGCGTCTCAGTCACGAACGAAACCGGCGCAACCGTTCCTTCAACGTCGAGTAGATAAACCTTTGGCTGGCTCATGCGCTCAATGTCTTCGCGAAGGGGTTCTCGACGCGCGCGCCCAAATAAGCGGGACCGAAGCACAGCGGCTGGTAGCCGCGATCCATGCCCGAATCCGTGTAGTGGGGCGTCCAGCCAGAGGTGTCCTGAAACCAGCGGATGGCGCGGATGCGGCGCTCTTCGCACAGCGTGAACCAGTGCGTGGTTCCACGCGGCACGCTGAGCATGTCACCCGGGCCCACTTCAACGGACGCTATCCTTCCACCGATATGCAGGAAAAATATGCCGCGCCCAGCAACGATGAACCGCACCTCGTCTTCGTCGTGGGTGTGCTCCTTGTCGAAGCGCGCCAGCATCGCATCGAGGTTCGGCGTCTGCGGCGTCACGTCGATCACGTCGGCGGTTACATAGCCGCCGCGCTGCTTCATCTGCTCGATCTCACCACGATACGCGTCCAAAACAAGATCAGCGGAGCAATCCGCCGGCACCCGATCGAGGCTCCAGCGCTCGTAGTCGATGCCCAGCTCGCTCAGCGCCGCGCGAATCTCCGGCTCGCCATCGATCTGCATGTCGGTATCGGGAAAGCGAAGAACAGCCATGCGTTCCATGACCTCCATTGTCAGGATAGACTCATGCGCTAGGCTTGGCGATCGTCAATTCCTGGGAAACTGGTTCGAATGAGTTTCGCCACTTCGACTCGCAAAGTCTCTGCCGCCTCAAGATGAGCGAACAGGCTCGGAGTCTCGTTGGCAGTGATGCTCACCCGCAATAGCTCGTATTGTGGGTAGGTTTCGTAGAAACCCTTGTCGAGGAAGGGAAGGGCTCTTCGCAGTTGCTCAAGCGGGCGATTTGCAATCCTCGTTGCTGAGCTTGCGAATCCTGCAATCAACGCAAGATATGCGTCCAGATCGGGGTTGAAATCACTCACCCTTCGCCGCGTTGCCGGGTTCAAGCCGTGTCGAATGCGTTCACTATCCCGATACGGAAACCGGGTACGAAGCTCGGTAAGGTAAAGCCGCTCAATTTCATCAGGTGTCATTTCCAAACGAGATCAATGGCAGTAGCCCGAGTCTCGTTATCGATTCCAAGGCAATCCTATCTTGGCCCCGTCAGCCGCCGGTATTCCACCTCAAACAAAAATTCCAGCGCCTCCAGATGCCGCCGCGCCTCGGCCACCGACGTGCCCCAAGTATAGAGCCCGTGCCCGCTCAGCAGAACTCCGTGGGTCCCAGGATTCCTCTCCAGCGCTTCTTCAAGCTCGCGAGCCAGCCTGCCGTACTGCTGCGAATTCGCAATCACCGGAATGCGCTCGGCGTGGGTGTGACTCTCTACGCCTGACAATGCCTTCAGCAGCTCATACCCGGTGATCTCCACGCGGCCGGCGTCCACCACGCGCGCAGAGAGCAGCGTGTTCCAGATGGTGTGCACATGCGCGATGGCGTGCATCCTGGGCCGCTTGCGGTAGACCACCTCATGCAGCCCTGATTCCGCTGAAGGCTTGCCTGCCCCGCTGATCACGCGCTTGCACTGCGCATCCAGCTCCAGCAGGTCTTTCGGCGCCATTCGCCCCTTGTCGAGCCCGCTGCAGGAGATGTAGATGTGGCCGGTGGCCGGATCGCGCACGCTGAAGTTGCCGCTGGTGGCCGGCACCCAGCCGCGCGCGGCTGCCCCGTGCGCCAGCGCGCACAGCGCATCGACCTGCTCCGCGACTCTTGCACTCATCGCCTGGGGAAGCATCGGTCTCTGCAGTGTATCAACAAGGATGTCGCCATTTCGCCCTATCCGCCATAACCCGCCAGGGCATAAGCTGGTCTATCTCACAGCGGCATCCAGGTTTTGCCTGCCGAGTCTTTCAGGAGTCGCCCATGCGCTCGTCCCTTACCTTGCTTTCCATCACCCTCTTCAGCCTCTCAGGCGCACTCGCCCAGTCCCCGGCACCGGCCCAGCCTGAGAAGCCGACCTTCCAGGTCAGCGCCCGCGACGTCATCGTCGACGTGGTTGTCACCAACGACAAGGGTGAGCCCGTCAAGGGCCTCAAGGCCTCTGATTTCCAGGTCAAGGAAGACGGCAAGCTGCAGAAGGTCGATTTCTTCGAAGGGCACACTGCCAAATCCCTTCCTCCCGGCGCAATTGCTCCCCTGCCCCAGATGCCGCCCAACGTCTACACCAACGTTCCGCCTGCTCCTCCCTCGGACGCGGTGAACGTCCTCCTGCTCGACATGCTCAATACCCCGGAGCAGAACTTCGCGTATTCCCGCGAGCAGGTCATGCAGTTCCTCAAGAATGTGAAGCCCGGCACCCGCATGGCCATCGTCACCCTCGGAGACAAGGTCAACATCGTTACCGGCTTCACCACGGACGCCTCCACCCTCCTCGCCGCCCTCTCCGACACCCACAAGGGCCAGCAGGGTCAGGTCAGCCAGTCGCTCACTACCCGCTCTGACGAAGCCTCCCTAAACTCCAGCGTCGCGTTCCAGCAGTCGTCCAACGTAGGTCAATCCACGGCCAGCATCGTAGCGCTTCAATCCGCCTACGCAACCCAGAGCGATTTCGCATCGCGCAATCGCACGCTCATGACCCTCGAGGCGCTTCGCCATCTGGCCAAATTCCTGGGCAACGTGCCCGGCCGCAAAAACCTGCTCTGGTTCTCTTCGGACTTCCCCGTCTACCTCCTTCCCAACCTCAGCGAGCGCGGCGCCAACGACTACAATCTGGTTCCCAACTCCATCGTGCGCAAAACCGCTGACGAGCTAACCGCCGCGCGCGTCGCCGTCTATCCCATCCAGGCGCAAGGCATCATGAACGACTCCTGGTTCCTGGCCGACAGCGGAGGCGCCGGCAATACGCCCACATACACAGGGTCCTCCGGTGCACCCAATCTCGGCTCTGCCAATGCTTCCATCGTCAGCGGCACCCTCATGTCGGACGCCGGCAAGCGCTCCAACGTCACTGCTGAAATGAACCAGCTCGCCGCGGACACCGGCGGCAAAGCCTTCTACAACAACAACGACCTCACCTCGGCCACTGCCCGCGCCATCGCCGACGGCTCCGATTACTACGCCCTCACCTACTCGCCCGAAAATCAGAAACTCGACGGCAAGTACCGGAGCATCGACATCCGCATCCCCGACACCAAGTACCACCTCTCCTTCCGTCGCGGCTACAACGCCGACCCTCTCACCCTCGCCCCTGCTACCAAGGCTGACGCCGATCCGCTCAATCCCCTCATGCTCCTCGGCACGCCCAACTCCACTGAGATTCTCTACGGCCTCCGCGTACAGCCGGCTGCCCAGCAGCCCGCGCCCAACGCCGCCATTGCCGGCCACAATCCCAAGCTCAAGGGCCCGGTCCGCCGGCTCAGCGTCGACTTCATGATCCGCTGGACCGACATCAACCTCCTTCCCGGCCGTGACGACTCCCACACGGGCCGAATTCAGGTTGAGCTCCTTGCTTACTCGCCCGACGGCCAGGCGCTCAACTGGAACGGCGGCACCCAGATGATGAACCTGCCGCCGCAGACCTATGCCGCCATCCAGAAGTCCGGCATCCCCGCCCACGTCGAGATCGACGTGCCACAGGACCAGCCGGTGGTTCTCTCCTCCGGCGTCTACGATCTCAGCACGGGTAAAGCCGGAACGCTCCAAATCCAGCTCCAGCCCGGCACCGCACAGGCAGCGGCTTCGTCTCCGGCCGGCCCCGGCCCCAACAACCCCTAACGCTCCGTGCCCCATCCTGTCGACTTTTTCCTGTCGACAGGGTGGGAGACCGCAACGCCTGGTTCGGCGACGACTTGACCGCGACCGCGTCTATACCGGTAAACGATGCTATGCAAGCGACCAATCACCGCTCTACTGAGTGTTCTGCTCGGAACATCCGTGGTCTGTCGTGGACAGATCCGAATGACCCTGGATGATGTGAGCGACGAGGGCAGCCCAGTGCGGGTTTCCGGAACAATCTCCCTCCAGGACGAATCTTCTCAGAAGATGCGCTACACGTACCGCACCGAGGGCGAACTTCAAAACCTGTCCAACAAAGATGTCCTGCTGACGGTGATTGATTTTGAGGCCAGTGGCGTGAACGCCCACAAGCTCCACCACACCTACCTAGTCGATCGCTTCTTCAGCTCCGGCGCTCTACAACCGGGAAAAACCGAGAGGATCATGTCGTCGTCAATATCATTGGGGATTCCACTGATCAACGGACAACCGGTCCCGGAGGAGATTGACCCGGAGGAGGTTCCGGCCGCGACCGCGGAAGTGCTATTTGTTCAGTTTGCAGATGGATCGACGTGGGGTGATCCAGAAGAGGGCAGCCGTTCCCTGAGTGAGCGGCGCGATGCCCTCAACGAGTTGCGCAGGCTTGAGCAGGTACTCAATGAGCATGGGTCGGATACTTTCATCACCGAGTTCGGGACCTCTTCTGCGAGTCTTCGGTTCACAGCGATCAACGCTCTGGAGAGCGCATGCGAGCGCAAACCCATCTCGTGCATTGTTGACGGGTTCCGCTCCATGTTGAAGACAGCAACGCAAAACCAAGCAAGAATGAATGACTCTCAGGATGCTTCTGCATCGCAATAGCCCTTCCCGCAGCCTTTTTCGGCGCATCAGGAGGCTCTAAAATCGTTCTTTGCTCACCCCTGAACAACGCGACCGCCTCGAGATCGTGCTGGTCTCCCCCCGCAATCCCCTCAACATCGGCGCGGTAGCTCGCGCCATGGCCAACTTCGGCTTCGACCATCTCACCGTCGCCGCCGCCTACGATCCCCATTGGCGCGAGGCGAAATCCGCCGTTGGCGCTCCGGATCTGCTTCAGCACGCGCGCGAAGTGGAGAGCATGGCGGAAGCCGTCGCGACCTGCACCTTCGTCGCCGGCACCGGCACGCTCACCCATCGCAAGCCTGAGCAGCAGGTCGTCTCGTTACCCGATCTCAGCCCCATGATCGAGCGCGAGCTGGCCTGCGGCGGCCGCGTGGCGCTGGTCTTCGGGCCGGAGAAGCACGGCCTCACGCGCGACGATCTCTCCTTCTGCAACGTGCTCGTCGAAATCCCCACTGACCCGCGCCAGCCCTCGATGAACCTTGGCCAGGCCGCCGCCGTGTGCCTCTACGAGCTCGCCTGCCGTCCCGCTCAGGGGACCGCAATCAGCGCGCCGGAAACATCCGCCGCGACTTCCCTTCATCTCGACCGGCTCGCCCATCTCATCGAAGAGACGATGACGGCCGCGGAGTACTCGCCGCGGGCCATGCACGACGCCAACCGCCACGATCTCCGCGTGCTGCTGCGCCGCCTCGGTCCCTCCGCGCAGGACACACACCGCATCATGGGCCTCTTCCGCCGGATCCTCTGGCGGCTTAAACGCGACTCGACGCATCCATCCTAGTGGCCGCCTTATCGTGAACGCTGCTCCGTCGTGAGGCAGCACTGTCAGTTCATGCAATCGCACCGATTTCTGTTAGAGTGGCCTCGCGAAAACTCTCATGACCAGACGCCCTCTCAATCCCGCGATCTGCCGTTCGCTTCTCGCCCTAACCGCGATGATTGCCGCCGCCGGCGTTGCGGCTCAGCAGCCTGAGACGCCGCAGAAGCCTGAAACGCAGCAGCCCGATTCGCAGCCTACCGTGCAGCAGCAGTCCGGCCCAGCATTGCTGCCCGCGCCGTCCGCCGTTCCCAAGCCGGCAGCGCCAAAGCCGTTCAATCTCAGCCCCGCCGAGCAGGGCAAGGACGCCCCCGCCGTCAATGAGAATGAGCTTCGCCAGCAACTGCTGGGCAAGACGTTCTATCTCCGCACTGGCTATCTCGACAACACGCTGCACTTTGACGAGAAAGGCAAGCTCGACGGCAACTCGCCCAAGGCGCCCTATACACTCAGCCTCGTCGAGATCACCCATGTGCGTCTTGAAAAACACAAGCTCGAGATTGAAGGCATTCGCTACGGCCTGCATTTCCTGGGCGCATCGGCAACAGAAGACCAGACTGCCGCAGTCGATAAGGTCCGCCTCACGACCAAAAAGAAGCCGCTCGTCATCACCATCGATCGCGAAGAAGTAGCCAAGCCTAAAAAGGAAAAAGAAAAGAAGGAGAAGCACCGCGGGCCGCAAACCGCCGAAAAGTCCGCTCAGGCCCAGGCCGTCGCGCCCGCCCCCGCCGCTGACGAGGAAACCGGCCGCCACCATCCCATGACGGATTCGGAAGCGACCTCGAACCGCGAACTGGCCCAGACCCTCGACACCGTGTTCGCCACCGGCATCGACGATCGCATGATCGCCACCCTGCCCGACTACTGGAAGTTGTTCTACCAATCCACCGCCGAACATCGGGCCTACAAGCCTGCCGACGCCGCTGTCCTGCGTCAGGGTGACGTCGATCGGAAGGCGAAGCTCATCTCGGCCATCGATCCGCCGTCAAACGAGTACGCCCAGAAGAACGGCGTCGCGGGCATGGCCATGTATCACGTCGTCGTCGGCACGGACGGCAAAGCGCGCGAGATCGCCGTCGGCCGGCCCATCGGCTTCGGGCTCGATGAGAACGCCGTCCAGTCCATTCAGCAGGCCAAGTTCGAGCCCGGGATGAAAGGCGGCCAGCCCGTCCCCGTGACGCTCGACCTGCTGGTGCAGTTCCGCATCTACTCGAAGCTCACCGCGGAGACGAAGCAGCCCGTCGCCGCGGCAGCGGCGGCGCAGCCGAACAAACCCATACTGCCCGGGCCGTACACAGCCAATGCGCCGCGGCCGGAACCCGCGCCGGACGCCACGCAACCGCCTGCCCCGCAGGACACAGCCCCACAGCCTGCACCGCCCCCCGCACCTTCGTCCGACACCCCGCCGCAACCAGCGCCTCAACAGCCACCGCCGGCCCAGCCTCCTGCACCCCAGCCGCAGTAGAAGAGAACAGAGACCAGCCCTGTTTTCTAATCCCTAATCCCTAATCCCTAATCCCTGTCGCAGGCGAATGCCTGCGACTACACAGGCTGCCACAACTCCACGCGATTCCCCTCCGGATCCCATATCCACGCAAAGCGCCCATACGACTCATCCTGGCGCTTCGGATCGATCCGCACCTCGGCAGCCGCAAGCTGTTCCAGCAGCGCATCCATATCGTCCACGCGGAAGTTCAGCATGCACTGCTGCGGCCCGTCGCCGAAGTACTTGGTCGTCTCCGGAAAATGAGAGAACATCGTCATACCCGTCGACTCCGGCCCGTCGAAACTAAGCCCGTAACCGGAATTCGTAATACCCAGATGAAGCGCGTACCAGGCCGCCAATGCTTTCGGATCGCGCGCTTTCAGAAAAACTCCGCCAAATCCCACTGCCTTCGCCATTCGAGCCGCCTTTCTTACTCTTCGTGCTGCAGCACTTCCTCAAGCTTGGGTTTATGTTTCGCCAGCCGCCCGGTGCGCGGCTTGTCGTCGATGGCGTGCGCCGGCTTCGGCTGCCCCACGCGTTCCCGCGCATTGGCCTTCACCGCCTTCGCCGCTGAAAACTTCTCCTGCTTCTTCTTCGCCACTGATCTCTATTCCCTGTTCTCTGATCTCTGTTCTCTCATCCCTTGCCATTCCAAACCGTAAGGTCGAGTATGGAATAGAACTCGCCGCGCGGGAAGTCCCGCCGTCGATTCGCCGGAGAGTACGGGACCATGGAAGAGCGTGATTTCTTTATCGAAACGACCGAGCAGCGTACGCACACCCTCACCTGCCCCAAGTGCGGCCAGAGCGGAGAATACAAGGTCACCTGGGTAGTCCGCCGCAAGCGGCCCCAGTTGCCGCGCAACGCCGACGAGCGCGACCGCGCCAAGTTCGCCAAGGCGCAGTCTTACATGGTGCGCCGCGACGACAAGCTCGGCTGCGTCAACATCCGCTGCCGTAAGCCCTTCGAGATCAGCTCCCTGCAGACTCTGGCTTTCCTGCAGGATTGACCCGGAGACAACGCGTCTCATCTGGCGCTCCACCCCCCGCATATGATTGAATCGAAAGTGGACGCAGCCGCTCCGGAACCTCACCGGCACGGCCTCGCAAGGAGATAGATAAGTCATGCCGAATCCCCTGCTTCCCCCGGAAGAGCGCAACCTGACCCCTGACCAGGTGGAGGCCCTCGACAAGCGCCGCGAGCTGGGCCACACGTTTCTCGTCATCGCCGGCCAGTTCGCCACCATCGCCACGGTTCTGCTGCTGTGGATAGGCCAGGACCTGAGCTACTCGCCCGGCTGGAAGCACCCCATGGCCTACTACTTCGCCCTCGCCGGCGCCCTGATTGCAGGCTTTGGCATCACCGGCATGACCCTGCGCCGCGGCACCCCCCGCATCGACTAGGCTCTACCCTTTTTGCCGCATCCAACCGCGCTGTTTGGTGAATCCTACCAGCAGCCGGTTGGACTCCCTTTCGCAGGCAGCGACATCCTCCCCTCCACTGGCATCGTCATCCTCCCCTCCACTGGATTTGTCATCCTGAGCCGCAGGCGAAGGACCTGCTTTCCCATCCCCACCTGACCCGAGACACCCGATTCGGTATAGCCTAAGAATGTCTATGGGCACCTTCGCTACTTCCCCAGCGGAAACCGGCACGGCACGGCTCACCGATAGCCACGGGCGAGTCATTCACGATCTCCGCGTCTCCATCACCGACCGCTGCAACTACAAGTGCGTCTATTGCCGCACCGGGCAGGTCGGCGCCCAGTTCGCCGAGTTGAAAATCGAAGAATACCTCCGCCTCATCAGCCTCTTCGTCTCGCTCGGCATCACCAAGGTCCGCCTCACCGGCGGCGAACCGCTCCTGCGCCACGGCCTGCTCGAGCTGGTCCGCGAACTGGCAACGATGCGCACCATATACGGCGACCCACTCAGCCTGGCTCTCACCACCAACGGCCACCTGCTCGACTCCCTCGCCCAGCCATTGAAAGATGCCGGCCTCCATCGCGTCACCGTCAGCATGGACGCGGTCGACGAGCCCGTCTTCGAGCGCATCACCCGCGTGCCGGGCAGCTTCAAAGCCGTCCTGCGCGGCGTGCGCGCGGCAAAGGAAGCCGGGCTCGAACCCGTCAAAATCAACTGTGTTCTGCTCCGCGGATTCAACGAGGACCAGATCGAAGCGTTTGCCGAGTTCGCCCGCCGCGAAGACGTAATCGTCCGCTTTATCGAATTCATGCCGCTCGAAGAAGACCGCCTGTGGACGCCGGAGATCGTCGTCTCCCTGCGCGAGATCGTCGACCGCATCAACCGCGTTCTCCCGCTGGTCGAGCTGCCCCCCAACGAAGCCAGCGAAACCGCCCGGCGCTACACGTTCGCCGACGGCCGCGGCGAGATCGGCATCATCGCGCCGGTCACCCAGGCCTTCTGCGGAGCCTGCAGCCGTGTCCGCCTCACCTCGGACGGAAAGATCCGCACATGCCTCTTCTCGCAGGCCGAGCACGACCTGTACGGCTTGATGGGCGCCGGCGCCGGAGATGCGGAACTGCGCAACTACATCGCTCGGACGGTCCAAGGCAAAGAAGCCCGCCATCACATCGGCGAACCAGGCTTCCTCAAGCCTTCACGATCCATGGTTCACATAGGCGGGTAACTAGTCGAGCTATTACGCGTGTTTTCACAGCATCCAAGGCTTGAAGTAGTACCTTAAGCTTCAGGAACAAAACCACTGTATATGTGGCAGAATTGATCTCACTCCTCCCCCGATTTGGCGTTTGATGGCACAAGATACGGAAATCCGCATCCCTCTGGATGACCTGCTGGTCTTCCATCGCTTGGCGCGTTCCCTTACCTCAAGCTTCGATCTCGATACCATCCTGCGCACCATCCTCGATCACATGGAGCGCATGATCGACGCCGAGCTGTGGACCCTGCTCATGCTCGACGAACCGAAGCAGGAGCTCTACTATGCCATTGCCGCCGGCGGCGAAGAGACCGCCCTGCGCGACCTGCGCGTGAAAGTCGGCGAAGGCGTCGCCGGCTGGGTCGCCCAGCATGGCGAGACCCTCATTGTGCCGGAGACGATGAACGATCCCCGCCTCGAATCCCCCAATCCAACCAAGCTGCGCAAGGTGCGCTCGGTCATCGCGCTGCCCCTGCGCGGCCGCACCGGCACCCTCGGCGTCATCGAGATCCTCAACCCCCGCGCCGGCCAGCTGAACGACTACACCATCGCCTTCCTGCACATCCTTGCCGACCACGCCGCCATCGCCATTGAGAACGCCAACGACGTCGCCCGCATCCAGCAGCTCACCATTACCGACGACACCACCGGCCTCCACAACGTCCGGCATCTCTACGACGTCCTTGCCCGGGAGCTGGTCCGCAGCACACGGAAGAAACTGCCGCTCAGCCTGGCCTTCCTCGACCTCGACCGCTTCAAGAACGTGAACGACGTGCACGGCCACCTCATCGGCAGCGAGCTGCTTTCCAAGGCCGGCGAGCGCCTCCAGCAGCTCAGCCGACCCAAGGATGTCTGCTTCCGTTACGGCGGCGATGAGTTCGTGATCCTGATGCCGGAAACCGGCGCAGCCGAGGCGCTGACCCAGGCCCGCACCCTGCTGCAGGCACTCATGGCGACCGAGTTCCAGATGAAGACCGGCCTGAAGCTGCATGTCAGCGCCAGCATCGGCGTCTCCACCTGCCCCCGCGACGGCACCGCCATCCACACCGTCATCGGCGCGGCCGACAGCCGCATGTACGACGTAAAAACCAACGGCCGCGGCCAGGTCCGCGGCGCCTGAGTCCGCATCAACAAGCAACGCTGCATCGATAGCTATTTATCTTGTAAATGATTGATAAATAAGTGAGGTGTCATCCCGAGAGGCCGCGTGCTTGGGGCCCCACGCAGTGGGGTAAGCGGCCCGAGGGATCTGCAGTTGCCCCTCTTCCGTCTGCCCCAAATCCAGCGAAAC
>Ga0206908_1026_pt1 | contig 29458 bp, 20 predicted proteins | sample Alteio_BWOrgHeat_78_FD_152979 | JGI IMG/M metagenome (GOLD analysis project Ga0206908, IMG submission 152979) | Enriched cells from forest soil in Barre Woods Harvard Forest LTER site, Petersham, Massachusetts, United States -... | ecosystem: Environmental > Terrestrial > Soil > Temperate forest >... | reverse complement strand
CGGTCCCCAAATGCGAGGGACCGGGGCCACCCGCCGTTGATCGTTACTGGCCCGACCCCGCCCTAGCGGAGCTAGGACGGGCCACCCGCCCGGAGCAACCTCAGGTTTTCTTCATCTCTGGTTTCATTGCGTCGTAGTTTCGGCAGCCAGAAATCTCTATTGGTATTCGGGATCAGGCCCAGCCTTGCAGCCGTGCGAGTGCCAGGGCGATCCACACAGAATCACTCTCCAAACTTCGCGCGGAGCCACTCATAAACCACCCTTTGGTCTTCCGGATCGGCCTGACAAATCTGCGGGGACGGAGACAGTTCTGTCACTCGCGCCTCGCGCATCTCGCGCCGCCCTTCGAGACATATCGAGCAAGCGAAATGTATATCGGGTGCCTCTGCGCTTTTGCTCCTGACTAGCTCCGCATGCACCAGCGCACGGAATCCAGTATCTGAATCTATTTGCCCGGGACCGATTCCGCACATCTCGCAAGTCAAATCAGGAGTTTCAAGCAGCTCAGTGCGTCTTGCAACGGGCACATCCGGCGCGAACACGAGGTAGTTTTGTTCATTCAAATAATGACTTCGCATCGATTTCCCTTAACTACCGTTAGCCGACGGGCTCCACGCGGACGTGAATGACGCGCGCCATGTTTCCGGTCGAAGCTGAAGCCACTTTTCGAGCGGCGGTTCGACGGTAAAGACCCGTGCATTGGCAGCCATTTCGGACTCATTGCGAGTTAAGAAAAACGGAGTCCGTGCAGCGCCATTTGTTGTCTTGACTTCGATCAAATATTCCAATCCCGTTGCCGCAAATGAGAGCACGTCATATCCAGCACCGTCGCCATCTTCAGCAGCCACCCACCGTACGCGTCTCGCAAGGTCGTTCCGATCGGCCTCTTCTAGACGCCTCCGCTCGACTTCTAACACGAAGGCTTCTCCCGCTCTTCCAAGATTGCGATTTCGCAGATCCCGCATCGCGGGATCGAACTTGCGGATCAATCTCTTAAGACCTTCCGGGGGCGCTCTCCGAGGCTTCTCAATGACTGGTGGGGAAACAAATAAGTTCGAGACCTCAGGAACCTGTCTCGAAGTTGAAGGAAGCATCTCGAAGAGGAATGGGTTCGCGGAAAGGTACCGATCAATCGCTCCGAAAATAGCGTTCTGAAAGTTTTCTTTTGGCTTGTAACCAGGAATCCAAGGAAGCCCTAGCTCGCTTAGAACCGCAGAAATGTTCTGGTGTTTGAATTCAACCGATCTGTGAGTCCGTTCGATTTGAGCCATCAACGCAGAGCTGTGTCTGGATTTAACGTAGGGCTCCCCCTTGAGTTCGGCTGTCAACATCGCAAAGTAATCAGCCACTATGGAGTCGAGCTCTCTATCGTCCCACGCCGTTCCGTGTTTTGAGTTTTCGCTCATTCACTGGCACTGGAATTCTTGGGAGATCGCCTACCGGTTCCAGACTTTAGTCAGGTTTTGGATGAGAGTAGCACAGCGGTACCTCAGGGGCTAAAGCCCGCGTCAATAGAGGTACTCAGAATGTCAGGGCTGAAGCCCTGACCTACCTGTACAGCCTGGCTTGCCTGGTACAGCCTGACCTGCCTGAGACAAGCGGATCTGGCTGGTACACGGCCATAAGGCACAGCATCTTTCCCATTGCTGTTTTTCCTGGAATCGGGGTACTATCTTAGAACCCGCCGGTCTCGCCGGCCTGGGAGGAGAACAATGTTCCAGCCCGTCATCGTCGTCCGACTTCGACCTTCACGCTGAACATTGCCTCGGGTATTCCCCCTTCGCCCGCCGCACGCCGCGGCGCCCCGAGGATGACTTCAGTCCCGGGAATCGCACTGCACAATTCAGATTGATGGCAAGCTGATCAAGAGCTTTGCCTGCAGCGTGAGCCCACTCGCTTATGCCCGTCACGGTTCAAAGAGGGTGTACCCAACTGTCCTGGCTTCCCACCCTTGCGACAACAAAAAATCGCAAGGATGGGGCACGGAAGTTTCGGGCGCAACCGACCTACGACCGGGCATCGTGGAGTTCTGTATGTCTACGCTCGAAACTACGGCTCCGAAGCCGCATAACAACCAAACGCCGTCTTTGTGGACCTCGGTGCGGGAGGCGCTGCGCGGCTCGCATCAGGATTACACCACCGGAAGCCTGAATCGCTCGATCCTGCTGCTCGCCATCCCCATGGTGCTGGAGATGGTGCTCGAATCGCTGTTCGCGGTGGTCGACATGGCGTGGGTGGGGCGGCTGGGCGCGAACGCTGTGGCCGCCGTGGGTCTGACCGAGGCCATGCTGGCGCTGGTCTTTTCAATCGGGCTGGGGCTGGCCATATCGACCACGGCCATGGTGGCGCGGCGCATTGGCGAGAAGGACCCCGAGGATGCGTCGATCGCGGGGGTGCAGGCCGTGGTGCTGGGCCTGACGATCTCGCTGGCGATCGGCGTGCCTGCGGGGATGATGGCTCCGCGCCTGCTTGCGTGGATGGGCGCGTCGCCGGCCATTGTCGCCACCGGCTCGGGCTACGCGCGGATTGCGCTGGGCGGGTGTGGCGCGATCCTGATGCTGTTTTTGAACAACGCCATCTTCCGCGGGGCGGGGGATGCGGCGATTGCCATGCGCCTGCTGTGGGTGTCGAACATCATCAACCTCGTGCTCGACCCGTGCCTGATCTTCGGGCTTGGGCCCTTCCCGCGGATGGGTGTGACCGGCGCCGCGGCGGCCACGCTGACTGGGCGGAGTATCGGCGTGCTGTACCAGTTCTGGCGGCTGGGGCGCGGCACGGAGCGGCTGCCGGCGCTGGCACGGCACCTGCGCCTGAATGTGGGCGTGATGCTGCGCCTGCTGCGGGTGTCGCTGCCGGGGATGGTGCAGTTCGCCATTGGGCATGTGAGCTGGATCTTCCTGGTGCAGATTGTCGCGCTGTTCGGTGCGGCCTCGGTGGCGGGATACACGGTGGCGATCCGGATTGTGGTGTTCTTCATCCTGCCGTCGTGGGGACTGAGCAATGCGGCGGCCACGCTGGTGGGCCAGAACCTGGGCGCCCGGCGGCCGGATCGGGCGGAGCAGGCCGTGTGGCGGACGGGGCTTTACAACATGTACTTCCTGGGCGGGCTGGGGCTGTTCTTCGTGGTCTTTGCGACGCCGGTGGTGCGGCTGTTTCTGAATGACCCGGCGGTGATTCCAATTGCCGCGGTGGCGTTAAGGACGTTCGCATGCGGGAACGTGGGGTACGCCTATGGGATGGTGATGCTGCAGGCCTTCAACGGGGCGGGCGACACGGTCACGCCGACGATCGTGAACTTCTTCGGCTTCTGGGTGCTGGAACTGCCGCTGGCGTGGCTACTGGCCAAACCGGGCGGGATGCATGCGGAAGGCGCGTTTCTGGCTATCGTGATTGCCGAGTGTTCGATGGCGGTGGCCGGAGTGCTGCTGTTCCGGCAGGGGAAGTGGAAGCGGCAGAAGATCTGAGGATCAGTGGTTAGTGGTTAGTGGCTAGTGGTTAGTGGTCGGGTGATCGGGGGCGTCGACTCCGATTTGGGCCGGGAAAATCATCCCGGCCCGCGTTTTCTCGACGGTAACCGGAATCTCAAGCCCCATCCGCAACATCTTTTAGAATGATGTCAGTGAGCGGAATGGGACCATCTGCCGCGATGCGGCGAATTTTGGCAGGGTGCTGCGCGCTTTTTTGCGCCGCCTGCGGGATTTCAGCGGTACAGGGCCAGTCGGCGAACCGTTCGTCGGCGGCCAATCCGTATTTCGGCAGCGTGACGCTGAAGCCGGCCACCGATGAGGTGATTCAACTGTCGCTGGATGACGCGATCCGGCGCGGCCTGGAGAACAACCTGGGGCTCAAGGAGGCGGAGAACGCGGAGCGCGGGATTCACGCCGAACAAATGCAGGCGCTGCAGGAGTTTCTGCCTACGATCAGGCTCACCGGCGACATCGGCTACTACCAGCACGATCTAGCCGCATTGGGATTCAAGGGGAGTAATCTTCCGCCGGACCTGGGGCTTGTTTTCCCGGCTGTGACCCATGACACGCTGACCGAGGGGCAGATTCATTACGACCAGATTCTGTTTTCCGGTCCGGTGATTGCGGGATGGAAGGCGGCCGGAGCGGCGACGCGGGCGGCGCATTTCGCCAAGATGACGGCGCGGGGCGAGGTGATCCAGCAGGTGGCTTCGGCGTATCTGCATGCCATAGCTTCAGTGAGCGAGGTGGACAACGCCAAGGCGCTGGAGCAGGCCGACCTGGTGCAGCTCAATCATGCTCACGAGCAGCACGTTGCCGGCGTGGCGACCAACCTGGATGAGGTTCGGGCGCGGGTGCAGTACCAGACGCAGCAGCAGGTGACCATTGCGGCGCAGAACGAGTACGACAAAGAACTGATTCTGCTGAAGCGCGAGATCGGGCTCGATCCGGGGCAGAAGATCACGCTTACGGACCAAGCCCCGTTCAGCGAATTGACGGAGCAGACGCCGGAAGAGCTGCGGGCGCTGGCCTACAAGAGCCGGCAGGACTACCAGAACCTGCAGAACCAGGTAGTGGAGCTCAAGGCGGTGCATTCGGCTTATCGCAGCCAGCGCTATCCCACCCTCAGCTTCAGCGGCAACTATGGAGTGCAGGCGGTTACGACGGTCGGCTCGCATGGGGTGTTTACGGCGGTTGGCACGGTCAGCGTGCCCATCTTCCGCGAGGCGGGAATTCGCGGGGATATCGACGCGTCGCAGGCGCAGTTGAACGCGGTGAATGCGCAGATTGACGATCTTCGCACCCGAATCGATCAGCAGGTGCGCTCCGCGCTTCTGGATGTAAGCGCCGCACGCCAGCTGGTGGACGTGGCGCGCTCGAATGTGGAGCTGTCGACCCGCGCGCTGAGCGATCAGACGGAGCGCGTGAATGCGGGGATCGACGATACGCTGCCGCTGGTGACTGCTCAGGCTACCCTGGCCAACGCCCAGACAAGCGTGGTCGAGACCCTGTATCAGTACAATCTGGCCAAGTTGTCGCTGGCGCGCGCGGCTGGAGTGCTGGAGCAGCAGTACCACTACTATCTGGGTAAATAAATCAGACAGACGGAAGCATCGGCTCGATCCCGCCCTGTGCGAAGGGAAACCCTCTTCCCTGCAAGAAGCGTTAGAAACAGCAATTCCAGCGAGATAACTCCGTGGCGGCTGCGGTACTCTATAAGTGGGAGCGCGTGTCCCTCTCAACCTTGCTGGAATGAGCCAGCCAACCCTGCATCGCGTCTCTTTTTCAACCAAGCGTTGTCTTACCTTATTTGAGTTAATTCTACGTATTGCTGCGAAGCCAGCCTCGTGTGCCGAGTGCCGTATCGAGAAATGCGTGGACCTACAGGGACGACAGGAGCAGTCGGAATGGCCCGGAAGTTGAGAATCAACTATTACGTCGAGCCAGATCGAGAGGCATTGGCTCGCCGGACCGCTCAATACCTGGTGGAGATGGCGGCTGAGGCAGTGGACGCGCGGGGACAGGTCCGGATTGCCGTGAGCGGCGGATCGACCCCCAAGGCGGCATTTCAATTGCTGGCCGATCCGCACCAGCGGTTTCGGGCCAGGATGCCGTGGGACCGGCTGGATCTTTACTGGGTGGATGAGCGCTGTGTTCCGCCCGATGACGCAGAATCCAACTACCGCATGACGCGCGAAACTCTGCTGGACCATGTGCCGCTTCCGGCGAATCGGGTACACCGCATGGAAGGCGAACTTGACCCCGAGGCGGCTGCGGCCCGCTATGAGTCCGAGCTGAGGAACAGTCTCCGCCTTGAGGGTGCGGAGAGCCCGCGCTTCGATCTGGTTTCACTGGGCATGGGGGACGACGGCCACACGGCGTCGCTGTTTCCGCATACGGCGGCAATCCATGAGATGAGCCGGCTGGTGACAGCCAACCATGTTCCCCAGAAGGATACGTGGCGCATCACGCTGACGTGGCCGGTGATCAACCACGCCAGCTCCGTGTTCTTCGAGATCGCCGGAGAAGACAAGGCCGAACGCGTTCGCGAAGTTTTCATGGGGCCGCGCGATCCGGAGCGGCTGCCGAGTCAACTCATCTGGCCCTCAAGCGGTATACTCACTTTGTTTCTGGATAAGGCTGCTGCCGCTCTTCTACCCGCAACCACTGGAGAAGGGTGCGGGGTACTGGAGAGAGAAAGATGATTCTTGCCGGCGATGTGGGCGGCACCAAAGTCCATCTGGCGTTTTACGATTTTAGCGATGGAAAACTGGAACACCGGCGCGAGGAGCGCTTCCCAGCGAAGGAATATTCCGGGCTAGAAGAGATCGTCAAGGAATTCCTGGGCGGAGACAAGGCGACCGCCGCATGTTTCGGAGTGCCCGGACCGGTTCGCGCCGGCCGCCTGCGCCTGACGAATTTGCCCTGGACACTCGACAGCCGTGATCTTTCCGAGCACCTCGGCATTGAACACGTATTCCTGATCAACGATCTCGAGGCCAACGGCTACGGTATTGCCGAGTTGCAGCCTGACCAGATTTACACGCTCGCCGAGGGCGATCCAAGCCAGATCGGCAACCGCGCTCTGATCGCCGCCGGCACCGGATTGGGCGAAGGGCTGCTGATGTGGAACGGGCGCACGCATGTTCCTTACGCCTCCGAGGGCGGCCACGCCGACTTTGCACCGCGCAACGAAGACGAGATTGACCTGCTTCGCTTCCTGCGGCAGAAGTACAACGGCCGCATCAGCTGGGAACGCGTGATCAGCGGCATGGGCATGACCAGCGTCTTCGAGTTTCTGCGCGACGTGCGCGGCATGGAGGTATCGAAGAGTCTTGCGGAGGAGATCGCCGCGGTCGATGATCCCAACGCGGTGATTACGGTCAGCGGGCTGAGCGGCAAGGACGAGATCTGCGTCAAGACACTCGACATGGTTGTCTCCGCTTATGGCGCCGAGGCCGGAAACCTGGCGTTGAAGGTTCTGTCAGTAGGCGGGCTCTATGTGGGCGGCGGCATTGCTCCGCGCCTGCTGGAGAAGTTCAAGGACGGCTCCTTCATGAAGGCGTTCACTGACAAGGGCCGCCTGAGCCAGTTGCTCATCAACATGCCGGTCCGCGTGATTCTTGAGAGCCGCGCCGCCCTGCTGGGCGCTGCGGCCTACGCTGAAGCGCGCGCCGCGGAGATCACCGGTGCGTCGCCGCGCGCCGCGTCGATTCATCACTGAGGTGAGTCCGGCTTTGGGACAGAGAAGGCCAGCCGCGCGGCTGGCCTTCTCGTTTGAGGCTCTTTGCCACCACACTTCCAGAGGGAAGAGGCCATGCAAGAAATTCAGACCTGTCTGTTTCTAAGTTCGAAGTTCACCGCCGCTATCGACTACGCGCGCCACCTCCACATCGAGACTCGAAAGGGAAGCGACATTCCAGCGATGGCGCACCTGCTGGGAGTTGCTTCGCTGGTCATGGGCGAGAACGGCCATGCGCCCGTTCCGGTGACCGAGGATATGGCGATTGCGGCGATCCTGCATGATGCGGTTGAAGATCATGGAGGCACGCTGCGCCTGCGGGACATCGAGTATAACTTCGGCTCGAATGTTGCGCGCATGGTGGAAGGGCTTTCAGACAGCTTTGCCGGGAATGAGGCGGAGAAGCTTTCCTGGGAGGAGCGCAAATCCGCTTACATCGAGCGCCTGGCCGAGGAGTCGCTGGACGTTCAGCTCATCTCCGCGGCCGACAAGCTGTATAACGCGCGCACCATTCTGAGCGATCATCGAGACCTGGGCGCGCGGGTGTGGGAGCGGTTCAAGAGAGGCCGCGACCAGCAGATGTGGTACTACCGGGAACTGCTGCGTGTATTCAAAGCTCAGCCGGCGAACCGGACCGTGGTGGAGTTCGAGCGCGTTGTCGCCGAATTGGAGAGAGAGACGGCCACGGACTGAATGGCAGGCTCATCACGGAATGATCAACCCGACACTGAAAGGATTCCTGAACGACAGGTTAATCGCGCACGCAGGAGTTGCGTTACCTCCGCGTGTGGCTATTCTGTTAAGAACCGCCATGGCTCTGGGTCACACCATCGACGGAGTACACTACGCATTCGCTGATCTGCGCGAACTGCTGGCGAAAGCCACGCCGCTGCGCAGCGGCGATGTGCTGGCGGGGGTTGCGGCTGGATCGGCGCGCGAGAGGGTGGCGGCGCAGTTTGCGCTTGCCGATGTGCCGCTGGAGCGTTTCCTTTCCGAACTGGTGACGCCGTATGAGACGGACGAGGTGACGCGGCTCATTGTCGACTCGCATGACGCCGCGGCCTTTGCGCCCATACGCTCGTTCACGGTGGGCGATCTGCGCGACTGGCTTCTCTCCGACGAAGGCACGCCAGAGCGGATCGCGGCACTCGCGCCCGGCATCACACCGGAGATGGCAGCCGCCGTCAGCAAGGTGATGCGCAACCAGGACCTCATCGCCGTGGCCTCGAAAATTCGCGTGGTGACGCGATTCCGCACCACGGTGGGCCTTCGCGGCCGGCTCAGTGCGCGGCTGCAGCCGAATCATCCGACGGACGATGCAACCGGCATTGCCGCGGCGATTCTTGACGGCCTTCTGCTCGGCTCCGGCGATGCGGTGATCGGCATCAATCCTGCAGGAGACAGCGTTGAGACGACTACGCGGCTCCTTCGGCTCGTGGACGCACTGCGCACTCGTTTTCAGATTCCCACGCAAAGCTGCGTGCTCGCGCACGTCACAACGCAGCTTGCCGCGCTCGAGGCGGGCGCGCCGATTGATCTCCTCTTTCAGTCCATCGCGGGCACGGAGGCGGCCAACCGCAGTTTCGGAGTGAGCCTGGCGCTGTTGCGTGAAGCGCATGATGCCGGACGTTCGCTGCATCGTGGAGGGATATGCGCCGATGGGTCGACGGGTGAGAACATTCTGTACTTCGAAACGGGCCAGGGCTCTGCGCTGTCGGCCAATGCGCACCATGGCGTCGATCAGCAAACGCTTGAAGCGCGTGCTTATGGTGTGGCGCGGGCGTTTCAGCCGATGCTGGTCAACACGGTGGTGGGGTTCATCGGGCCTGAGTATCTGTACGACGGCAAGCAGATTGTGCGCGCGGGGCTCGAGGATCACTTTTGCGGCAAGTTGCTGGGTCTGCCCATGGGTTGCGACGTCTGCTACACGAACCATGCGGAAGCCGACCAGGACGACATGGATACGCTGCTGACGCTGCTGGGCGCGGCAGGCGTGAACTACATCATGGGCGTGCCGGGCGCGGACGATGTGATGCTGAATTATCAGTCAACCAGCTTCCACGATGCGCTTTATCTGCGGCGGCTGCTGGGGCTGAGGCCGGCGCCGGAGTTTGAGGCGTGGCTGAACAGCGAGCATTACGAACGCCTGACGCTCGATGCGCGCAACCCGGAAAGGCTGCTCACCGCATGAGCGAGCTTGGGCCTCCGTCGATTGCCGCACGCCTGCAGGCGCTCACGCCGGCGCGTGTTGGCCTGGGGCGCGCCGGAGTGAGCCAGCAACTCCGCGATGTGCTCGAGTTCCAGCGGGCGCACGCGATGGCGCGCGACGCGGTGCATGCCGCGCTCGATGCGCGTCTTCTTGGGGCATCGCTCTCTGCTGTCGAAGGTGCTCGCGAAGTTGTTCTGCTTCATTCGGCTGCCCCCGACAGGCGAACCTATTTGCAGCGTCCGGATCTGGGGCGCACGCTCGACGAGCGCAGCTGTGAGGCGCTTGCGGCGCAGGGCGTCGCGGAGTTCGATATCGCAATCGTCATTGCGGACGGCCTCTCAGCACTGGCCGTGGAACGCCACGCGGCGCCGCTGCTCCACGAGCTTCTGCCGCAACTCGAGGGCTGGAGCATCGCGCCGGTTTGCGTTGTCGAGCAGGGGCGTGTGGCTGTCGGCGACGAGATTGGCGAAGTGCTTCACGCACGCATAGCCGTGGTGCTTATCGGCGAACGGCCCGGCCTCAGCGCGCCCGATTCGCTTGGGGCTTACATTACGTGGATGCCGCGGCGCGGGCGGACCGATGCCGAACGCGTCTGTGTTTCGAACATCCGGCCGGAGGGCCTCGGCTACGTGGATGCCGCGGCGCGGCTGCATTCCATACTGATGGAGGCGCGGCGCAATCAGCTCACCGGCGTTGCGGTCCGCGGCCATCAGCCCACGCTGACGGAAGGGGCGCGCCCATGATGCGCTGGTCTCGCATTATCGCGGTGGGCATTGTGGCGTTTGTCCTTATCTCCTTTGCGCTCGACTGGTCGATCTTCAAGCTGACGGGGTCGCCACGGTCGAAGTATTCGGTGAGTCATTTCGTCTCGGCTCCGCTCAAGAACAACAAGGAAGAGATCGATTATGTCGGGTCGGAGGACGTTCCCTGTTCGCTGAGCATCTACCCTCAGGATGGTTTTACGCCGTGCTAGTATCTGCGCCGCCACACTAATCAGGTCAGCACGTATTAGTCAGTGTCTGCCGCACCTGCGCCGGTCCAACAGCATTCCTCATCCGCGATCGTAAAATTTCGCATCATATCCGAATAGATCGCCGGGCTCGACCGTTCCGCCTTGTATCGATCGCGATAAGAGCCCCAACGATATGTTGAGCGGAACGCTGGCCCTGGCGTCCGTGGAGTGTCCCGTGAAAACCCGCGTTCCCTTCATCGCATGCCTTTGCGGGGGCCTGTGCACGGCAAGTGTGTCTGCGCAGGCCGGCCCCGAGCATTTGAATCCTGAAGCTGCGAACAGCACTGGCGCCCGAGCGTATGTCTATGTTTCGGCCAGCGCCGGAAACACGAACCGCGCCGAGATCTACGCCTTCGCTGCGGCGAGGAACGGAAGGCTGACGCCGGTCGGGCAGTCGCCGTTTCAGTACAACGTGACGTTCATGGCGACCAACGGGCTCTACCTGTTCGGCTCCGACGCCTCCGGAACCTATATCCACGCCTACCAGATCGGAGCTGACGGCGCGTTGCGTTACGCGGCTTCGACCAGTGTGGTCCAGGCGAAGAACGGATGCGACAGCCCTGGAGCTTTGTTTCTCGACCACACCGGTGCCACGGTCTATAACGTCGACTACTATGGAGCCCACTGCGCCGATACTGCCTACCAGGCATTCGCGGTGGAGAAGACAAGCGGGAGCCTTCGCCTGATCGACCAGGCTCCGGTGGGGGCGGCGGGATCGATCCTGCGCTTTGCCGGGAATAACAGCTTTGCTTACGGCGCCGGTTGCGGCCGGTCGAATCCATCGGTTTACGGCTACATCCGCAAAAGCGATGGCTCACTCACGCGGCTCGACAGCCGCATGCCCATTCCCGCAGGAACTCCCGCATGGTGCCCGCGACTGGCTGCTGCCGATACGGCGAATCACGTGGCCGTTGCGATGGTTCCGGCTTCCGGGGCTCATCAGCCGAGCGGACCTTACCAACTGGCCACTTACACGCAGAACGAAGACGGAGCGCTCGCGACCAGCAGCACTTCAGAGAACATGCCGAAGGTCGCGGTGGGGGACGTCACGGATATCTACATGTCGCCCTCGGGCAAGTTCCTCGCGGTGGCGGGCACGAGCGGTTTGCAGATATTCCACTTCAACGGTTCCAACCCGATGACTGCGCTCACGGGGTTGTTGATCCGGCAGGAAGTCGACCAGATGTTCTGGGACAATGACGATCACCTGTATGCGCTGAGCCAGTCTGCGGGAAAGCTTTGGGTGTTTACCGTGACGGAGGAGACGCTGACGCCGGCGCCCGGTTCACCGTGGTTGATTCCCGGCGCGCAGAACATAGTGGTCCAGCCATGGCCGCTGCCGTGGAGCGCATCAGAGGCTCGTGTTGATACCGCTGCGAAGGGGAATGATCGCAGAGTTGCGATCGCGGCTGCACGCTAAGCAGCGCCTGCCCAATTCTTGATGGCTTATCACATGGATCTGTGACGGTGCGCAGTTCAAACACGCCTGCAGGCGTGATGCGAGTCACGCAACGTATTCCTCAATCCGTCATAGGATCAGAAAACCCGCTGGTCAGAGGACTTATGTACAGTCGCACGCAGAACGAGAACGGCACCTACAATACGCGTTGCCTCTATTGCTTCATGACGGTTGCCTCCGACGTGGAGTCCGACGAGGAACTCGCGCGCGTGGAAGTCAGGCACGTTTGCCCCGAACACGCTCTGGCCGATTTGCAGGCGCAAAGTGTGGGGAGTTCTCCAACTGCTCCATTAACCGGAGTTCGCTAGGGATTGGGCGCGACGGCCGGCGAGGTGGTATCAGGCGGGCGCTGGCGGCCATTCGCGATCTTGCGGTACAGATCTTCATCCGCCGCCTTGTTCAGCTTGCTCGCCTTGTCGAATTCAATCTTCGCCTCATCCTTCCTGCCCATGGTGCGATAGAGCCTGGCAAGCCGCCAGTGCACATTGACGTCGTCATCTTTCAGTTTGGCCGCAGCTTGAAGCTCGCGCAGCGCTTCGTCGTTGCGGCCGGCATCCGAGTCGATGATGCCGAGGTCGAGGCTGGCCAGCCACAGCGAGGGACTCAGTTCGAGCGCTCTCTGCAGCAACGGACGCGCGTCTTCCGGCTTGTTCAACTGCAGATAGGTATCTCCCAGGTAGAGCATTGCCTGGGCATGCGCGGGATCGTTGGCCAGTTCCGCCTGGAATTCGGTTGCGGCTTCGGGGTACTGTTTCTGGGTCCAGAGCAGATAGCCCAATCCGAAATGAACATTCGGCTCATTCGGATTCGCCTTCACCGCCGCGCGAAACATCTTGGTAGAGCCCTCGTTGTCTTTCATGTCGTCGAGAGCCTCGCCGGCAAGCATGTCCGCTTCAGCCGATTCGGCATCCAGATTCAGGATCTCGCGATACACATCCATCACGCACTGGTTCTGCTTGGTCCAGAGGCAGCTATGCGCGAGCGCGAGCCGCAGGGGAAGATTTTGCGCGTCGTGTGCCGCTGCCTGCTTCAAAAGAGGAGCCGCTGCCGCATATTCACCCAGACCGTAGTGCGACATCGCCAGGAGGATGGTGAGCCGCTGGGCATCGGGTGAATTGGGCGGCGCGCTTTTCAGCGCTGCGGCGAACTCGGGGATGGCTTCTTTCAATTGCCCGCTCTTGAACAGAGCGAGTGCCAGGTTCAGACGCAGGCCGGGCACCTTTGGGTTGATTGCGAGGGCCTGACGGTAGAGTGGAACGGCTTCCTTGTAGTGTTCCTGGCGTGCTTCAAGCAGACCGAGCTGAGCATAGGGCTCGGGGTTTTTCGGATAGGTCTTCGATAGTGCCTGCCATGCGGCCTCAGCTTCAATTAGATTGTGCTGCTGCTCCAGGAGCAGGGCCTGCTGGCGCTGGACCGTGTAGGAACTCTGCTGACCTGCGATGGCGATTGCCGCCGCCAGCCACAGCGCCGCTGTGAATCCTGCTTGAGTTACCGGCTTCATATTCCCCTTGAGACCCACACCATTCGCTGCTGCATAGTCACTGGATTAGACGGATCGTGCTTCGATTTTCTCTCCTGCCGCTGATGGCAGGCAAACAAGGGCGCAGAAAAAGCGCGGCGGGCATAGCCCGCCGCGCTTTTTGTTGGAGGTTGAGTTTAGAACACGAACTTGCCGCCGAGTTCCAGCGTACGCGGATCCCACGTGCTGGTGACCTGGCCGAAGGTGTTGTTGCCGCCGAACTTGGTGTAGGGTGCACCATTCTGCGGCGCGAAGCTGGTGTTCATGCCGTTCTTTTCAGTGTGGTTGAAGGTGTTGAACGATTCGAAGCGCAGCTCGAAGTGGCAGACTTCCTTGATCGCGAACGACTTGTACAGCGAAGTCGTGAAGTTCACGCGACCCGGTCCGACAACCGCGTCTTTACCCGCGTTGCCGAAGCCGAGGTTCGGACCACCATTCCATTGCGGGGTGGCGTTTGAGAACATGTTCGCGTCGAAGAAGTTCCACATGCTCTTGTTGTAGCGCATCTTGCCGCTGACATTCGGACGGACGGTGTAACCGCCGCCGAGGCCGACCGAATCCCATCCACCCTGGTTGGCAGGGAGGTTCGGGTCGCAATCGCCATTCGGCAACAGCCCGCAAGGTATGTTGACGCCGCCCGCGCCGGTAACCGGAACCGGCACGCCGGTCTGGTCAACAAACGTTCCGGCGATCTCCCAGCCACCCAGCAACATCTTCACAAGGCCTTGGTCCTTGTTGAAGAAGGGAAGCTGATAGATGTAGTTGGCAGACCAGATATGGCGACGATCGAGTGCGCCAGAACCCTTGTCGTACTTGAGGTTCCAGGGGTTGCTGACACCGTTCAGGTCGTAGCTGGTGATGTCGATTTCATGCGAATACGTGTAATCGAGCTCACCGCTGAGGCCCCACTTGTTCTGCAGACGGACGCCGCCCTGGAACGCGTTATACGATCCATTGGTGGTGTTCTCCTGCTGGTTGACGTCGCCGTATCCCTGGAACTGGCGGAACTGGTTCTGCCCGCCGGGGAACTGCTGGAAGCCGGCGTTGCAAGCCTGGTTGGGCCTGTCGGACGGCCTAACCGGAGCGGTGCCGACCTGATAGTGATTGCCGCCGTCGCCGCCAAGGCAAGCGAGGGTTACAGGTACCGTTCCGCCTCCGCCGTCCGGATTGGGAACCTGAACCATCTGTAGTCCGGTTTCCGGTGAGAGGGTGTTGATGTGGCGTTGAATGTTCTGATGCCACGCGAGGTTGCCAACGTACTGAAGGACGGCAACAACCGAGGGCTTAATCTCGTGCTGCACGCCGAGCGAGTACTGGGCAACGGCCGGTGCGCGATAGTTCTGCGCCAGGCTGGTTACGCTGGTGGCGAACACCGGGAAGCCCTGTGCGGCAGCATCCTGGCCGGTCTGCCAGTTGGTGCCGGGGTTGCTCCATGTGGTGTTGCTGATGCCCAGGTTATACGCAAAGGGAGCGTTGGTGGCTGCGTTGTAGATGTCGTTGCCCTGCAAGCGCTCGAAGAACGTTCCGAAGCCGCCGCGGAGCACGGTGCGCCCAGTCCCGAAGAGGTCTTCAGAGAAGCCCACGCGCGGCTGCAGCGTCCTGTAGTCGTTGACAACCAGGCCGCGCGGGAAACCGTACTGACCCGCCTGGCCCATGCCGTTCAGGTAGAACTGGACGGAGTTGACTGTGGAGACGCCGGGGCTGGACGGATCGATGGTGCCGGCATTCGTCCACATCGGCGGGGCTCCCTGGTTGTAGCGGGCGGGATCAAAGTTGGCGACGTAGTTGCCGCGCTCCCAGGCGTGCGGCATGGCATCGTAGCGGAGGCCGAGCTGCAGGCTGAGGCGAGGAGTCACGTGCCAGTTGTCCATCGCGTACACCGAAGGAGTCTGGTTGACGTAGTGGCGGATTGGCGTGGCCTGGAACTGCGAATAGCTTCCGGTCAGGCCAAGCAGGATGTCCATCGTGCTGTCGTTCGTCGTCGAGCTGGGGCCGTAGTTGCCCTGCTGATCGCCGAAGATCTGCTGGTTCTTGGTGTAGCGGTTGTAGCTGAAGCCGAACTTCATGGCGTGCTTGCCCATGGTGTAGGACACATCAGCCTTGGGCTCGTAGTCCTGGGCAGCGTTGTGCCAGGGAGCAGAGCCGGTGTCTTCAGCCGTACCGTACGGTGCGAGGCCGCCAATGCCCGGGAGGGAGTTCTTGGTGATCTTGAAGGAAGAGGCGACCGGCGTGACGCTCCATCCACTTGGAAGGTTGCCGCTGGCGCTGTTCACGATGTCAATGGTGTTGCCATCGTAGTTCATGCTGGCTTCAACCAGGAGGTTGGGGCTGATGGTTCCGCTCAACTTGACAGCCGCCGAATTCGACGGATTGGTCAGCGTGGAGGTGATGGAGTTGTAGCTTGCCCACAGCCAGCCAAGCATCGGCGAAGCGTTGCCCTGCACCACCGAGTCGTGCATGTAGTGGCCGAGGATTGCCCACTTGTCGTTGACCTTGTGGTCGATACGGACCACGTCGTCGCGAACGTCCAGCGGGACCGAATTGCTCGAAACCGCCTGGTCGCTCGAGTTGGTCGGCTTCGGGAGGGCCCCGGAGTTCAGGTAGAGCACGCCGTTGGGATCGAACATATCCGCAGGAATGGTGTTGTTTGGGAACGGCGTGTTCGGTGTGAGGCCGCGCGGAGCCAGCACGTTCTTGTAGTAGGCGGTGTTGGTGGCGACGTTCGGCACCACGAGCGCCAGGTCCGACTTGAATGCAGGCGCCACGTACTTCAGGTTCTGGCCTGAGACCGGACGATCCGCATTGTTCATGGTGTTCTGGATGTTGGTGCCGGCGGCGTTGATGATCTTGCGCCACTCTTCATTCCAGAAGAAGAACGTCTTCTGGCGGCTCTCGTTGTAGACCTTAGGAATGAACAGCGGTCCGCCGATGTTGCCGCCGAAGATGTTGTAGTGCAGCGACGGGCGCGCATTGCCGTTGAAGTTGTTGAAGAAGAAGTTGGCGTTGTATGCGGTTTCGCGATTGAACTCGAACAGCGTTCCGTGGAATTTCTGCGTGCCGCTCTTGAGCGAAAGGCTCATGGTGGCGCCGGAAGAAATACCGTAGTCCGGAGGATAGTTCGAGGTCAGCATGTTGAACTCAGCGATGGCGTCCTGCGAAGGCATGATGTCCATGCCGCCGGCGCCGCCGCGGTCATCGGCTTCACCACCGTCGATCAGCCAGATGTTGTGGCTCTGACGAAGGCCGTTGACGCTGATGGTGAAGTTGGCGGCGACTGAGCTCGGAGTGTTCGAGTCAGGCAGCGCGGAGCTGACGCCAAGGCCCAGCGAGGCCAGGGCTGCGAAGTTGCGGTTCTGTGTGGCGATCTGGCTGATCTGTTCGGAGCTGATCAGGGTGCTCACCACGTTGGAGTCAGTCTGCACTGTGAGCGCATTCGCTTCCACAGTGACGGTCTGGGTTTCGGCACCGACGGTCAGCTTGATGTCGGCGCGAACGGTTGCGGAAACGTTGACTACGATTCCGTTCTGCTCGAACGACTGAAAGCCCTTGGCGGTGATCTTCAGGTTGAAGTTTGCGGGGTTGAGACCGCCGATTACGTATAGACCGGTGGCTCCGCTTTCGGTTGATTTCGTGAATCCAGTGGCCGGATCGGTGAGCGTGATCGTCGCTCCCGCCACCACCGCTCCTGTCTGGTCTGTGACGATGCCTGTCAATTCCGAGTTGGCCTGCGCGAATAGCCCTACGCATGCCATCAACAGGAATAGCGGCAACAGGAAGAACCTGTATTTCGCTTGTCTCATGTGACCTTCCTTTTTCAAATGGTGTTGCTGTGTTGGTGGTTCTACTTCTTTTGCTTCCTGCCCCTAAGAGCGATGAAGCCGGTATGAATGCCTCAGAAATGAGTAGTTCACCAAGGGGAGACCATGTCGCCTCCAAAGAGTCAAGAGCCCAGGATGATCCCGGAAAAACCGATAGTTACCTGAAGTGAAGCGGCGTCGAGAAAGTTCCTCGCAGCGCCCCCATTTCAGGTACATCGATTTACTTCCATTCCGGTATTCCTTCTTTGAACGGCCAGGGTTACTTCAAGAGATTGCAAGGATAGTGAGTGCTTCCCCGGGGAAGCAGATCGCGTTTGATTCCCTTCGTGCGAGCTCATTGCGTCTGCGCGTACCCGTCACATCACTTTGGGGCGGTTCACGCAACCGGACGGAGATGCGGCATTTCTCCGCTTTCATGAAGTAGGGAACAAGCCCTATCCAGTTTTTGGAATGCCCAAGCTGAATCGTTTAAGTAAAGCGTGCAAGAAAAAACCAAGTGGTGAATCGGGCAACATTTAAAGCGTCACAAGGAACCCTTGTCAAGCGATTAATTCCATCCAGAAGAAACGGTGTGGGGCGTTGCAACACCTCCGATGCCTGATAACGTTTACGGCCAGAAACTGCTCGCAAGCAATGAATGACCGAATCATTGGGAAAATTGGAGAAAAGCAGGCCAAATTGAGGAGTATCCGCAGAAGAAAATGTTTTCAGAGCCTGGGCCGGCGCTGCACCAAGAACGCACCCCTAAACTTGCCCCCGAGGCGACGAAATCGGGGGGTGATCCGGGTCGGCTTCAGCGAGACAGATTTTGGGTCCTAGGGGGCGGCCGGACCGGCGGGCTTCCCGGACGTACCCGGCACGGGGCTCATCTTATGCAGCAGGTCCTGATCCGCGGCCGCGTGCAGGGTCCGGGCCTTGGAGAATTCTGCCTGGGCGTCATTGCTTCTGCCCATCGTCCGGTAGAGCCGGCCGAGCCGCCAATGGACGTTTACCTCGCCGGGCGCCAGCTTCGCCGCCTGCTGCATTTCCGCCAGGGCTTCTGCTTGTCTGCCGCTGTCGGCATAAATAATGCCGAGATCGAGATGTGCAAGCCAGATGGATGGCGCCCTGGATGCCACGCTTTCGAGAATCGGCTGCGCCAGGTCGGGGTGATTCATCTGCAAATGAGCATCCCCCAGATAGACCATAGCCTGATCGTGGTTCGGATTATTGGCCAGCTCGGCTCTAAACTCGTTGATCGCCTCTTCATATTGGTGCTGGGTCCAGAGCAGGTAACCCAGCCCGAAGTGCACCTCAGGCTGGTGGGGATCAGCCTTGACGGCGGCGCGGAATTGTTCAATGGCGCCGCTCCGGTTCTTCATGCCGTCCTCGGCCTCGCCGGCGAGCATGTCGGCCTCGGCAGATTGCGGGTTGAGGAGCAGGATCTCGCGATATACATCGAGCACGCACTGATACTGTTTGGACCAAAGGCAGCTGTGTGCCAGGACCAGTCGCAGTTCCAGATTCCGGGGATCGCGCGCGGCGGCGTTCTTCAGGTAAGACGTAGCGGATGCATATTCTGTCAAGCCGTAGTGCGCCATGCCGAGCAGGATCCGCACCTGTTGGGCTTCGGCCGAGTCGGGACTCAGCTTGGAGAGCAGGGGCTGAAACACGGAAACCGCCTGCTTCAGATCGCCGGATTTGAACAACGCCAATCCGAGGTTCAGCCGGAGGCTGGGAAAGGAAGGCTCCAGGGCCAGTGCCTTCCGGTAGAGGTCAACGGCGTCGCTATAGTGTTCCTGCCGTGCTGCCAGCAGGCCAAGGTGAGCATATGCTTCGGCGTCGGCGGGGCTGCTGCTGAGCACTGCCTTCCATTCCGTTTCGGCATCGGAGTTCAGCCCCTGCTGTTCGAAGGCCATGGCCTGTGCGCGGCGCTCGCTGGTGCTCTGTGCCGACAGCAGAGGGATGGTGGCCGCCAGGACCAGGCTCGCCAGGACTCGGCTCACTCCGAAACACAGGCTGTAGCTGCGGTGCATGGCGGGCTCGACTTTCGTTGAAGGCTGATTGCTGCTGTTTATTGTCCTGCCGCATCGTGTTGCGGGCAATCGCGGCACAAAAAATGGGCGCGGCGGCCTGGCCGCCGCGCCCGGTTGGAGGGTTGAAGTTAGAAGACGAACTTGCCGCCGAACTCCCATGTTCTCGGATCCTGCACGCCGTTCACGATACCGAAGTCGCTTCCATTCACGTTGTTATGGAAGTTATTGAACTGCGTGTGATTGAACGTGTTGAAGGTTTCCGCGCGGAACTCAAAGTGCGTGCTCTCTGTGATGGCGAACGCCTTGTAGAGGCTCGTGGTGAAGTTGGTGCGGCCGGGGCCTACAACGACGTCCCTGCCCGCATTGCCGAAGCCCAGGTTCGGGCCGCCGTCCCATGACGCCACGGGCTGTGAGAATCCCTTGGGGGAGACCCACTGGTACTGGCCCTTCGCGTTTCTGGTCTTCGGATACTGCACCTTGCCTGAGAAGTTCGCCCGGTTGGTGTAGTTGCCGCCCAGGCCCACTGTGTCAGAGCCGCCGTTGCCGGGAGCGTTATTTCCCGCCCAGGGCAGACCCGTCTGGGAGATGACCGTTCCGGAGAGCGTCCATCCACCCAGAAGCGCATGCGCCATACCCGTCGACTGGGCGAAGATAGGCAGCTTGTAGATGTAGTTCATGTTGACGATGTGGCGGCGATCCAGGCTGCCCGACCCCTTGTCGTACTTCAGGTTGAAGGGGTTGGTCGAGTTAGTCAGGTCTGTGCTGCCCACCTGGCTGTCGATCTGGTGCGCGTAGGTGTAATCGACTTCAAAGCTGAGCCCATGCCGATCCTGCTGGCGCACACCAAACTGGAAGCTGTTGTAACTGGTTGTGGCAATGTTGCTTTCCTGGGCGATGCCGGTGAACCCAGGATAGGTTCTCCACAGCGCATTCTCCGCGCCGGTGATCTTTCCTTCTCCGGCGAGTTTGCGATTCTCCAGAGAGGTAGTCAGCGGGAACGGGTTGACCGGGAAAATCACGTTCTGGTGCCAGCCTGTGTTGCCCACAAACTGTCCCACTGCGATCAACGAAGGTACGATCTCGCGCTGAACGCCGAGGCTGAACTGCGCCACGCCGGGCGCGGGATAGCTGGTGGCGATGGTTGTCATCCCCTGCGGAACCGTCGGCAGAGTGTCAGTAGAAAGCGCGCCGCCTGTCTGCCAGTTCATGAACGGGTTTCCGAACGTGGTGTTGCTGACGCCCGGGGTGTTCGAGAACGGAGCTGCCGCGGCGATGTTATACACATCGTTGCCCTGCATGCGCTCGAAGAACGTTCCAAACCCGCCGCGGAGAACCGTCTTGCCATTTCCGGTCAGGTCATAGGAGAAGCCCACACGAGGCATCCAGGTCTTGTAGTCGTTCGTGGTCATTCCAGGAGGCGTGCCGCCCTGTCCAGCGATGGTCACACCGTTGAGATAGAACTGCGCACCCTTGTAGGTCTGCAGTCCAGGACTTACAGATGCGCATCCATTCGTTACATGGGTGCAGAATGCGCCAGTGTCAGCATCGAGCAGCGGAACCATAGCAGCCTGATACTGCTTGGGATCGAAGCTGGCGAGCATGTTATTGCGTTCCCACGCATGCGGCATCGCATCGTAGCGGATTCCATATTGAACGCTCAACCGAGGAGTGACGTGCCAGTTATCCTGGGCATAGGCAGAGAGCGTCTGGTTGACGTAGTGCCGTATGTCCTGGTTCTGGAGTTGCGAATATCCGGTGCTGAGTCCCATCAGGAAATCGATATAGGAATCACCCGTCATTCCTGCTGTGGCGGGCGCGCCATTGGTCCAGTTGTCGTTGAAGTTGAAGTAGCCGTTGGTGTTTCCGAAGATCTGCTGATTCTTCGTGTAGCGGTTGTAGCCGCCCCCGAATTTCAGGGAGTGCTTCAGGTGCGACACCGAGAGTCCGAACACTTCGGCATAGTCCATCGCAGCGTTCTTCCAGGGCTGAGACCATGGATCGAATGCTGTTCCGTAAGAGCCCAGGTTCACGCTCGGCAACCGGTTGGCGGGGTCATTGCCCGGGAAAAAGGACTTTGCCGACCATCCGGTGGGCTTCAGGTAATTGGTTCCGGATGGCGCGATGTTGATCTTGTTGCCGTTGAAGTTAAACGCGCCCTCAAGCAGCACAGTCGGCGTTAACTCACCGGTCAGCTTGATCACCGAGCTCCAGGACGGGTTGCTGAAACTGGATCCCACCGTCGGATAGCTGTCACCGCTCCACATCGATGTCGCATAGGTCTGGTTGACCGAGTCGCCGATGTAGTGGCCGAACAGTTGCCACTTGTCATTGATGTTGTGGTCGATGCGGAACAGGTCTTCGCGGACGTTGGTGGGCTGCTTGCTCGACACCGAGATGAGGTCGCCGTCGACGTTGGCAGCCGGAATCCCTCCGACCGACATGAACTGCATGGCGGCGTCATCCAGGAACAGGTTGGCGGGAATGACATTATTCGGGAAAGGCGATCCCGGAGTCAGTCCGTCCGCGGCAATGTTCTTGGCAAGTTGCGTGCCTGCTGCCGGATTGGGCACCACGATGGACTTGCCCGCGTTGAAGGCGGGGGTCACGTAGTGGAGGGCCTGCGGCGAGGTGATGAAATTCGCCTTCGGAATGGCGTGAATTCCGGCCGGCGAACTGCCCTGAATGATCCTGCGCCACTCTTCGTTGTAGAAGAAGAACGTCTTCTGTTTGCTCTCGTTGTAGACCTTGGGAATAAACAGCGGGCCGCCCGCGTTGAACCCGAAAACGTTCAGGCGGAGTTCCGGCTTGTCGGCTCCCGGAGGATCGAAGTAGTTGTGGCCCTGGATGGCATCATTGCGGAGGAACTCCCACAGTGTTCCATGGAACTTCTGCGAGCCTCTCTTGATTGCCATGTTGACGGTTCCACCGGAGGAAATGCCGTAGTCCGGAGGATAGTTGCTGGCCATCACCTGGAACTCGCTCAGCGCGTCCTGCGAAGGCATCATGGAAGATTTGCCGCCGCTTCCGCGGTCATATGCTTCGCCGCCGTCGATGATCCAGATGTTGTGGGCCTGGCTCAGGCCGTTGAAGCTGATGGCGAAGTTGGCGCCTACCGAGGTCGGCATGTTCATGTCCGGCAGGTTGCCGCTCACGCCCAGCCCCAGGGTGGCAAGGCCGACGATGTTACGGCCGTTGGTCGCGAGGTCAGTGATCTGTTCTTCATTGACCAGCGTGCTCACCACGTTCGAGTCGGTCTGCACGATCAGTGCGTCTGCCTTGACCGTGATAGTGGTTGCCTCGGCGCCGACCGTCAGCTTGGGATCGATGCGGAAAGTCGCGGAAATATTTACTACGACTCCCTTTTGCTCGAATGCATTGAATCCCTTGGCTGTGACTTTCATGTCGAACGAGCCGGCGTTCAGATTAGGAATGGAATAAAGGCCTGTATCGCTGGTGGTAGTAATTCTGGTTGCGCCAGTGGCCGTATCCGTCAGCACGATCTGTGCTCCGGGTACGACCGCTCCTGACTGGTCAGTGACAATGCCGGTTACCGTCGAGTTGGCCTGCGCGAATGCTCCCACGCACACCAGCACGAAAAATAACGGCAAGAGGAAAAGCCAATACTTCGCGTTTCTCATTTGACCGTCCTATGAAGCTACTGCAGTTAATGTCCACGGTCCGGCCGGCGCGTTTCTCATCGACTTCTTTCATGCTTCCTGGGTGCTGAATCGCGCACCGTTGCCGTGGCGCTCCCGTCTCTCGAGCAGTCCCAGCCGAACTGGTCTGTCTCCGGCTCTTACGCCGAGCGGGGTCGTTGGTGCTTTCATGCCTCGCCGTCACACTTCCTGATTCCGGCGGGACGCGTCTTTCTGTCCGTGACGTAGCTTTCCTCTCCGGGTTCACGACCGGATCTACGCCGGATGGCAGGGAGAAGTCTTTCGAGGTCCGTTTTATGGAAGTAATCTGATCAAACGTTTGAGCAAATGAGACGGACCGCTCCCTTCCAACCGATGTCATTGGACTCCGATTGACCGCCGATGTTTGTATCGGCAGTCACACGCGAGTGTGACAAGCGTTAGATTCTGGATGCCGGAGAGTGTGCTTTTGGCGCCGGGTCGGGTGCTGGGAGAACCGGGTTGAAGAGGTCCGAAAAGAGCTATTTCATCCGTGCGAGGTCGCGCAGATCGCGAGCCGCGGCCTCGAGAAATGTCTCGACGCTAACCCCTTCAGGCACTTCGAGCCCCGACTTCGCGATCAGTGCGGCGGAGATCCGTTCGGCCAGTTTTTGCCGGACATCAAGAGGCATGTCCAGACGGCGGGCGAAGAAGCCCTCGAGGACTTCCAGATCGCCGGCGGTCAATTTGGTGATTCCCGCCGCGGGAAGAGTGACCCGGGTATGAGGCTCGCTGGGCGCAAGCTGAGGCGTGAAGCTGGCGGCGGTGAAGGTCCGCGAGCCTGACTCGCCCCACAGGGGCGCCTCCTGTTCACGGTCCTGGACGACCAGCGTGCCGGCAGCCAGGTCACCCAGCCGCTGATGCTGCTTGGTGATGAACATCGTCACTACGCCGACTGCGTAGAACGACGGGATCTGGTCGATGTAACGGATGAAATTCCGCGCCATCGATTCGAACAGGCCGATAGGGCGGCCTGACTTTTGAATGACGCGGATCCTGGCAATCTTCTTGCCGGGGGTGCGTCCGTTCCAGAACGCTTCGAACAAGGTGAAGTAGCCCCAGTTGAACAGGAAGATCAGGAAGATGACGAGGGCCACCGTCCACTGGTAGGAGAGCTTGTTGAATGCCGCGATGGCCGGCCCCACAAAACTGATCAGGAGGAAGATCACGACGAGCGCTATGAACCACAGCACCGTATCCACGAGCACCGCGATGAAGCGGCTGCCGATGCCCGCCAGTGGCATTTCGATCGAAACCAGTTCGGGCGTATCGATGCTAAGCTGATCAGAACCCGGGTTCATGACGCTCATCCTCTCCAATCAATGGCTCGCCAAGCGACGTCCTCACTGGGACCGTCTGCAGGCGCTGCTGGGCCAGGCTAACTCGACCGGCCTCGGACGGCTTTCGCGCGCCGAGTTGCAGGAACTCGCTCTGCTCTACCGGCAGGTCGCCGCCGATCTCTCCGTCCTTCGCCAGGACACGACGGCCCGCACCTATGCCACCCATGTGAATCAGTTGCTTGCTCGCGCTCACCATATCATTTATTCGGGTCGAAAGACGAGCATCGCCGGTCTTTTCCGTTTTCTGCGCGACGAGTACCCTCGGATCTTCCAGAACAACCTGCGCTACGTTGCAGCATCGCTTATTATTTCGCTGGCCTGCGGCGCACTCGGGCTCATTCTCACCAGCAGCAGCCCTGAGTTCATGCGCCACTACCTGGGGCCGCGGATGATCGCCACCATGGAGCGCCACGAGATGTGGACGCATTCGATCGTGAGCATCGCGCCCATGGAAACCAGCGCCATCATGACCAACAACCTGTCGGTCAGCTTCGCCACCTTCGCCGGCGGCATCACCTTTGGCCTGTTCACGCTTTTTTCGCTCTTCAATAATGGAATGCTGCTCGGGGTCATCGGGGCCGCCTGCCATCACTACGGCATGTCGCTCTCGTTGTGGAGCTTTGTGGCCGCGCACGGCTCGCTCGAGTTGCCCTCGATCATCATTGCCGGAGGCGCCGGGCTGCGCCTCGGGCACTCGATGCTGTTTCCATCGGGGTATCACTGGAAGGATTCCGTTGCGCGCGGAGGCATTGAAGCCACGCGGCTGGTTTCGGGCATCATTCCGCTGCTGGTGATTGCCGGGTGTCTAGAAGGCTTCTTCTCGCCATCGCAGGCGCCGGTATGGCTCAAGTTCACGGTGGGCGGAATGCTGTTCACGCTGCTGAACCTGTGGTTGTTCCGGCCGGCAAGAGCCAGAGAATGAAGTTCCGCTGGGTGTGATCCCCGGCCCTGCTTTCACAGCACGCGGCCCGTCTCGGGATCAATCAGCGCCAGCCTCCCTTTTGCCGGCTCGCGATATTTGAGATACCCGATCCCCACGCGCATGTTGTGCATCTTCGGTCCCGGGACGGTGATCGCCAGGCTTACGCCCAGGATGGCGTGGGTGAGCATCAGGGTGTAGAGATTCCGGCAGCGCAGAAAGACGAAGCACGCGACTGTGCCCCAGATGAGCGTGACCGCGGTCAGCAGCGGATTGGGCAGATGCGCCGCCGCGAAGATGGTGGCCGCAGCCACTGCCGCTGCTTCACGCCGCGGCAACAGCCGCACCAGCCGGAACAGAAAATATCCCTGGAGCAGAAACTGCTGCACGAACGACCACACCGTGTAGCCGCCCCATGCCAGCACCCAGGCCATCAGGCTGTGGGGAATGCGAAGCGTGTGCAGATGAATCGCAGCCGCGATGGCAACCGCGGAGAGCACGGCGGCCAGGACGACTACCCACAGAGAAGCTACGAACCCGCCGCGGCGGAAGCCCATCGCCGCCCAGCCCGGAAACGACCACCATGTCGACGCGGCTATCCATAGCACCGATGCCCACCAGAGCCAGGTCTGCGCCGGGCGCAGGGTCCACGCCGTGGCCAGGATCAATCCGTAGCCCAGGCACAGCTCAAGCAGTGCGAGACGTTTGCCGCGTCTTCCTGCTGCGTCCTGGGAAGTCATTACTCGTGGCTCGACTGCATCCGCCATACCGGCCCGTCTTACTGCACCGCAATTGTCTCAATCGCCGGCATGGTGTCGTGGTCGGCGGAAAAGATCAGCACATTCGCATTATCCGCGCGATCGAACGTTGCCTCAATCATGACCACACCCTGCAATGCTCCCGTTGGCGGGAACGCAATCGCCGTGGGCGGCTGTCCGTTGATGCGCAGCTCCGCATAACGCGCTGTCCTGTCAGGATTCAGATAGGCAATCAGCACGCGCGCCCAGCCGGCGTGCGCGGCCACCTTCGAGAACCGCACGTCGCAGCCGCGGCAGGGCGTGCGGATGGACGGCGGGTCCGGCCGGTACGTCACCGGCTCCAACTCCATTCCCTCCATGCGCACCAGCACTGCGCTCTGCGCCGGCACCTTGACTGTGTACGATCCATAGGTGGGCAGTTCCTCGCCGGTCCAAAGGTCCTTCACCCTTGACGGCGTCTCCGCCAGTCCAAGGTCCTTACTCTTCGCCGTAATCTCCGCAGGTTCCGCGGTGCGGTTCAGCAGCAGCACCGCGCGCGTTCCCGGCTTAGCCATTGGCTTCGACCACACCTGCAGCCCCGTTTGATCCTCGGCCACCTTCACCGCCTGCAGCCCCAGGGGATCCTGATCGATCGCGATCACATCGGGCCTGGTCAAAATCTGCAGCGTTACCGGCGTGAGTTTCGTCAGGTCCGCGCCCACCAGCAGTGGAGCGCCGGACATGGCCCACAGGGTCATGTGCGCCCAGTTCTGCACGTCGGTAAACTCCGGCATGCCGATCACCATCATGTCGGGATCGTTGTAGAACCCGGTGTGCTCGGCTTCGGGATGAATCCCCTGGTCGAAGTTGGCCAGCATCTTGTCGAAGGCGGCCTTGCGGTCCTTGTGTTCGCCGCTCGCCACAATGGGATCGACGATGTCTCCACTGGTCCGCCACACATCGGCCGGGGCGCCGCCCACATGCGGAGCCCACGTCCAGGGACTCTGCTTGCCCCACTCGCAGAGCGACAGATAGAGCCGGTGGCCTGTCTGCTTCTCAGCTTTGGCGATGGCGCGCGCAATCTCAGCATACTGGACCGCGGGATCAAGGTTCTCCTTGTCGCCGCCGCACCAGTCCACCTTCACGTAGTCGAAGCCCCACTTCGCAAACTGCAGGAAGTCCTGCTCGTAGTGGCCTTCGCTTCCGGTACCGGAGATCTTGGGCCCCAGGTCGGGGTACATGCTGCAGCCGTCTTTGCCCGCGTCGGTATAGATGCCGGCCTTGAGGCCGAGCGAGTGAATGAAGCGCACGATGTTGGACATGTCGCCCGCGGTCTCGCCCGCGGCCATCGCCGGCCACGCCTGCGCATCGACCACGATGTTGCCCTCGGCGTCGCGCTTGCCCAGCCACCAGCCTTCATCGATGTTGATGTACTGGTAGCCGGCCTTCTGCATGCCGTTGGCGGCCATCGCCTTGGCCTGCTCCATCACGATCTGCGCATTCACCGTGTTGGAGAAGCTGTTCCACGAGGACCAGCCCATCGGCGGCGCAGGGACAGGCATCACCCTTGGAGTGCTTTGGCCACTGGCGGAGATTCCCAAGACAAACGCAAATACCGCAACCGCGACAGGCACCGCGGCGAGTCGTTCTTGTCGCATGTTCCTACACTTTCAGGAAGATCTTTCTCCGATACAAGATCCACACGGGGATAAAGCAAAACGCCGTAAACAGCACCGAGTAAGAGAAGGCGGCCCAGCCGGGAGCGGGAATATGATGAAGCGGCTGCGCCGCGGCTGCGGCGAGTGTCTCACGGTGCCCGGCGCTGCCGCCTACGTGCAGGTTGTAAATGATACCCGGCACCAATTCACTGAACATATACGCGGCAATCGCATTCGATCCGAACACGATCCAGGGATACGTCCATCCTTTGCGCCAGCCCTTCTGTTCCACCGCCCAGTAGCAGAGGGTGAGCAGAGCCAGGGAATACCCGCCCGCCACCAGCACAAAGGAGCTGGTCCACATGTTCTTGTTCAGGGGGAACTCGAGCGACCACGCATAGCCAATCACGAGGCTCGTCACGCATCCCGCCAGCAGGCCAAGCGTCTTGGTGGAAACCGCGCGCGCCGACCGCAGCCAGATGCCGGCCAGTACGCCCATCAGCGCCGTGCCCAACGCCGGAGGGTCGCTGAGCAATCCTTCGGGGTCGCGCACATTGTGATCGGGTGGATAGAGGTAAAGGTGATAGGGGAACAGACGCTGATCGATCCACGACACCAGGTTGCGGTTCACGTCCATGAACGGCAGATCGTGCCCCGGCGTGCCCCATCCCGGAATCGGAACCCAGCGGACCAGAACCCAGTAGCCCACCAGCGCCGCGACCAGCGCCGCGACTTTGGTCCACGCGCGGCGGTCATAGAGATAGAACAGCCCCACGACCAGATAGCAGATCGCGATCCTCTGCAGCACACCGTAGAAGCGCATGTGGTCCAGGTGGAAGAACGGGAAGCTGTTCACAAGGATGCCGAGGCAGATCAGAACCGCCGCGCGAATCACTGTATGCTTCGCCAATTGCGACTTCGCCGCGCCCTTCGCCAGCCGCGATTCGAACGCGAACACAATCGACACGCCGACTACGAAGACGAACGTGGGAAACACCAGGTCGGTCGGGGTCAGTCCGTTCCACTCGGCGTGGTTCATAAAGCCCCAGGAACCCGGGCCGCCGTTGTTGTTCACCATGATCATGAAGCAGATGGTGATGCCGCGCACCACGTCCAGCGACAGCAGCCGCTTAATCGGCGAGGCCGCGGCGGGGTTCGTCATCGTCTTGTTGGTGGAAGGCGCCAGGCCCGGTTGACTCATCTGTTGCTCCGTATGGATTTGTTCGGTCGCTCAGCCAGTCTTTATCTTGCCCTTCACCTTACGCGGAATCGTCGCCTTCGCCAAGTGTGTTTCCGCCCATTCCAATCCATATCCGACCGAACATGCGAACGAGGCACGGCCATTCGATGACCCGCTGGTTCGCTGATTCGCCGGCTCGCTAACTCGCCGACTTGCTGACTGGCTGAACCACTCTCACTTTTCGCTCCGTCATGATCGCGACCACGCTGCCCAGCACCAGCAGCGTTCCGATCACCGTGCGTATCCCAAGCTCTTCGCCGCCCAGCCAGTGCCCCAGCGCCACCGCGACCACCGGGTTCACGTAGGCATAGGTTCCCACTTTCGTAGGCGACTCGTGATGAATCAGCCACAGGTACGCGGTGAATCCCACAATGGAGCCGGCAATGATCAGATACACCAGCGCTGCCCACGCTCCTGTTGATACCGCTGAGGGATGAAACCGCGGCCACTCTCCGAAGGCAGCCGACACCGGCACCAGCAGCAACCCGCCTACGAGCATCTGCGCGCCGGAACTCACCATCTTCGACTCCGGCAACGGCAGCCGCCGCGTCAGCACCGAGGCCACTGACCAGCTCACCGCGGCCAGCACCAGCGCCACGGCTCCGGTGACGCTGATGGCTGCTCCGCCCAATCCCCCGGACCGAAGCGT
>Ga0206908_1025_pt1 | contig 29560 bp, 22 predicted proteins | sample Alteio_BWOrgHeat_78_FD_152979 | JGI IMG/M metagenome (GOLD analysis project Ga0206908, IMG submission 152979) | Enriched cells from forest soil in Barre Woods Harvard Forest LTER site, Petersham, Massachusetts, United States -... | ecosystem: Environmental > Terrestrial > Soil > Temperate forest >... | reverse complement strand
TCATTGTCGGCTTACCGGGTGCTTTGCGTGCGGGTTTTGCGCGGGAAACCGGATGGGGTCAACCACCGCCGCCGGCAATGGCCGGAAGGTCACAAACAGCTGTTCTGCTGCTCCAGAATCTGCCGGGCGATGATGGCGGCGTCGGGCGTCGCCAGGTGGATGCCGTCCAGCGTGTGGACGCCGCCGGCGACGCCAAGATGCAGCCAGCAATAGCGTCCTGGCGGGAAAGCCCGCGCGACTTCCCGGCGGATGAACGTGTCGGCGGGCGAATTGGTCAGGCTCCTGTCGATCGGCAGCTCGAAGAAGCCGACCTTGATGCCCTTGGCCTCCAGTGATGCCACCAGGGCGGCGGTCTGCTTCAATTTCTGGTGGAAGGCGGCAGCTTCGGGCGGGCGGGATTTGTACTTCTGTTGTTCGGCCAAAAAAGCGCGGCCCGCTTCCGGCGTCACCACGAATTCCGCATTCACCTGGTGCGTCAGGGTGGTCAGGCCGAACCACAACAGGTTGGCTGGATCGTAACCGGTGCGGAACACGCGCAGATGATCGCGCAGGAACCGCTCCGGGAAGCGCAGCTGGGAATCGATGGTGGGCTGGTCCAGCGCGCGCTCCAGCAAGTTGGTTTCCACCAGCACCAGCTTGGGGCGCTGGCCCGAGCCATCCACGATAGCGAGGCCGGTCAGGGAACTGCCGCCCACCATGCCGATGTTGGAGACCTGCGGCGCCAGCAGGGCCGGCGGCAGCCGGAACGTCAGCGACGAGCCCACCAGCACGGTCTGGGGGCGGGCGCGCAGGAAATTCTGCGCCCGCATCATGTTGGTATCCACCTGGTTCTGCACCACCGGCACCGTGAAGGGCGCGAACTGCACAAAGGCGGCATAGGCGGTGAAGCTCAGCGCGGCGATGATGGCGATGGGAAGAAGCGGGCGCTGCATGGTCAGAACTGGAAATAGATGAAGGGCGTGGGACTGCCGGCTTGCAGCACGATGGCGCACAGCAACAAGCCCAGCGCGATGCCTTCGGCCCGCATGTTCCACAGGAAAGCCAGCCTCCGGGGCGGCTGGTCGCGGAATTGATAAAGCAGGTGATACAGGATGACCGGCACGAAATAGGGCAGCAGCAGGAACGGCACGCCGCGCGCGAAGCGCAGGTGGCGATTGTTCCAGGCGGTCACCGCCAGTTCACGCACCTGGTGGAAATCGGGCAACTTGAACAGGATCCAGCCCAGGGTGACGACGGTAAAGACCAGGGCCCAGCGCAGGAGCTTGATGGTGCGCGCCTCAGACAGGTAAAAGCGCGTGTTGCGGAAGGCGCGCTCCACCGCCAGCGCGGTGCCGTGCCACAGGCCCCAGATGGCATAGCTCCAGCCGGCGCCATGCCACAGCCCGCCCAAGGTCATCACCAGCAGCAGGTTGATATAAGTGCGGTTGGGTCCTTTGCGGTTGCCGCCCAGCGGGTAATAGACATAGTCGCGCAGCCAGGCCGACAGCGACATGTGCCAGCGCGTCCAGAATTCCGAAAATGTCTGCGCGATATAGGGAAAGCGGAAATTGTCGGGCAAGCCATAGCCGAACAGCCGCGCCAGGCCGATGGCGATCAGCGAATAGCCGGCGAAATCCGAGAAGATCTGCAACGAATAGCCGACCAGCAGGAACAACAGGTTCAGGCTGGACAGCTGGTAGCAATAGGGCGGCGCCAGCGCGAAGGTCTGTTGCGCCAGGTTGTCGGCGATCACCGATTTCAGGAAGAAGCCCACGATCAGCGCCTTGGCGGCGCTGTACCAGTGGATGTCAGCAAAGGCCTTGCCGCCCATCTGGGGATAGAAATCCTTGGCCTTGACGATGGGGCCGGCGATCAGCTGCGGGAAAAACGTCAGGTAGAAGAATGTCCGCCGCGCATGATCGAAGAAGCCGCGTTCCTGGCCCAGCGGGCTTTGCGCCTGTCCGGCATCGCGGGCGCGGAAGACGTCGATCACCAGGCTGATGCCGTGGAAGGTATAAAAGGAAATGCCGATGGGCAGAGGGATGGCCAGTACGGTGGCGAGGAAGCCGTTAGCCGAAGGCAAGGGGCCCACCAGGCTGGTGAAGAACAGCCGGTCATATTTGAAGAAGGCCAGGACGCAGAGGTTGATCACCACGCCGGCGATTGCCCAGGCGCGGCGCGCGGACGTGGTTTGCGCTTTCTCCACGCCATAGCTGGTGACGGTGGACAGCACGGCCGAGAAGCCCAGCAGGATCAGCAGCCAGGGCTGCGACCAGGCATAGAAGAAAAGGCTGGCGACCAGCAGCACCGCGATCTGGTAATTGGCGGAACGGCGGGCGTAATAGGCCGCGAAGGTGCAGAGCAGAAGTGCGAAAAACGCCCGGTCCGTGAAAAGCATTCCGTGCCCCAAAAACGGGGTCGGCCGGCGACCCCGCGCCGTCTATAAAGGCTGGCGGCAGGCGGCGCAAATCTCGCTAGTCGAACGTCTTGTGTTCCAGAATCCAGGCGGTCATGCGCCGGGGCATGATCTGCTTCATGCGGGCGCCGAACAGGGCGCGCGCCACCATGGTGCCGTGGGTGATCCGAAGGCGCCATGTCAGCAGCCCCAGGCGCCGCAGCACCGCGGAAATCTGGCGCAGCGCTTCCAGCCGCTGGCGGTCGCTGATGCCTCCGGTGGAAAAAATGCTGATGGTGCGTTCCACCTTCCTGAACTGGCTGCCGGCCAGCCTGGCCCGCAACATGAAGTCATGGTCGGCGGCGATGGACAGTTCCGACGAGAAAGGATGTTCCAGCAGCAGTGAGCGGCGCGCGAACAGGCTCTGATGGCTGCACGGCATGCGCAGGGGCAGGGTGGTCAGGTCCTGCGCCGGAATGACCCGTTGCACGCCTTCCGTGGGATAGCGCCGCAGCACATGGCCATAGACCAGATCGGCGCCGGCGTAATTTTGCGCCTGGAAGACATCGGTTACCACGGACGGATCGTGGAAGCGGTCGCCGGAATTGATGAAGATCACCCATTCGCCGCTTGCCGCCTGTACGCCCTTGTTCATGGCGTAATAGCGGCCCTTGTCGCGCTCGCTGATCCAGTAATGGATTTTGGGATAGCGCTTGATGACCTCGACGCTGCTGTCGGAGGAGCCGCCATCGATGACGATATATTCCAGGTTGGGGTAATTCTGGTTCAGCACACTCTCAATGGTGCCGGCCAGTTCGTCGCCCATATTGTAGTTGATGGTGACGACGGAAATCTTGGGAAGCGTCGCGGCCGCGCCGTGCCGATTGTCCATCGTGTTCATTTCGCCAACTTGCGTTCGATCATGGAGATAAACTCCCCCACATTGCTGAGATCCTCGATTTCCGCGCTTTTGAACCTGATTCCGAACGCGGCTTCCGTCGCCACCACGACGTTGATGTGATTGACGGAATCCCAGTCCTCGATATCCGCAGCCGTCATGTCCGGCTTCAAGGCGATGGTGTCGTTGTCGAATATCTCTTGAAAGATCGCGGTCAATTTCTCCGTTATCTCCTTCTTGTCCATGAACCGCCACCCTTGCTGCTAAACTTCAACCGCGTGAACAAAGCTCGGCAGGGGAGCGAACCCGTCCAGCGTCAGCCGCCAGGCCGTTTCGCTACCATCCGCGCTGGCCGATACACTCTCAAAGCCCAACTTTTCGTAATGGTCCTTGACCATGCCATTTTTTCCCGTCCGCAGATACTGTCCGGACAGCGCCACGCCGCCCCTCCTTTTGGCTTCCTGCGCCAGCAGGTTCAGGGTGGCCGCTTCCACGCCGCGTCCTAGCACACGACAGCTCATTAGCCAGGTGTCTATGAGGAATTCGTTGCCTTCGGGGTAAGCGATCACGATTCCGATCACGCCATGATCGCCAAACTTGTCCGTCAGCCGCAATTGCAACGAGAGTGCATTGGGGTCCTGAAGGACATTGAGGACCGCAGCTTCCGAATGGCGGCGGGTGGTGAGATTGAACTGGTTGGTCTTGTTGATCAGTTGCACGATGCGCTGCAGGCCTGTGCGGTCGAAATGGTTCCAGATCAGCCGCATTTCCAGGCTTTCCAGATAGCCGTCCATGTCGGTCACGGATTGCCGCACCTGCGCCCGGCTTTTTTCGCTCTGATAATTCTGCGCGCGCAGTGTATCTTCGCGCGTGATTTCCAGGGTTTCGAAATAGCCGGCATCGGCGATGCAGCGGGCATAGAGTGCCGGATCTTCCGGAAGCTCCACGACCATCACCATTGGCAGTTCGCGCCGCACGATATTACGCTCAAACACGCTGTCGTCCGCGAAGACCATGGAATCCAGGCCGATATTCAGCTGTTGCGCGATGCTGCGCAGGTTGGAAGCCTTGTCCTCCCAATTGGCGACGAAACAGGCGATGTCGCCGGACTTGAGAAGCATCTCGGGATGGCTCCGGAATGGCTCCATAGCGATGCTTTCATCGTTCTTCGAACAGACCGCCAGGATCACGCCGCGCCGCGAAAGATCTTTGGCATATTTCTGGAAGCTGAGATGGGCTTCGCCAGCGGCGCTGCCCTGTCCCAGCACAATGCCTTCCAATCCGTCATCTCCGATAGTGCCGCCCCATAAGGTGTTGTCGAGGTCCAGTACCAGGCATTTCGCGGACTGGCCCAGGCGTGCGGCGACCAGCCGCACGGCGATATCGCCATAGAGCGGCGCGGCGGATGGCGACACATCCTGTTTGGCGCGATGCCACAGCGCGGGAGAATGCCAGTAGTCGATCCCGTTGCGGGCCGCATGTTCGTCAAGCCCCAGGACATCGGCATTTTCGGCGCCGGCGCGCTCGCGAATCCGGGCATTGAATTGCGCCACAAGCGCCGCAGGAGAGCCGGGCAGGCGCCGCTCATTTTCTCCAACCAGCGGTTGAAAGGTTGGCAGCAGGGTTTGCTGGATCACCTGGCATTCGAAATGACCCTGTGCCTCCTTCCACAATTGTGCCAGCCGGTCGACGGCGATGTCCACTGCGCTTCCCGGTTCGCCGTCCACGATCTTGTCGCCTAGAAGATGCGCGGCATCGAAGGAAAACAGCAGCACATTGGGCCTGAAGTCATGCAGTGGCGATCCGGTGTCCAGCAACTCCTGCTGATACTGGCCATAATCGCAGACATAGGTGGTCAGCCACAGTCCGCGCCGCAGTGCGGCGATGCGCAGCCCAGGCAAAAGAGGATCAACCGTGCAGGACGACAGGATGGCAAGCCGGATACCGGGGAGCTTGCAATCCTGCGGCTTCTCACCGGCGCTGAATGCGGTCAGAAGCCGGTCCAGCTGCATGGTCTGCAGGAAATCGAGTTGCGCACCCGCCAGCGAGACCAGCGCGGCCCAGGACGGTTTTTCCTTGGCGGCCTTTAGGCGCGCTTTCCAGCTGGGATCCTCGGGCAACCACCACAAGCCGTTCATCGCGACGAAGCCCCGTTCTGGAATTCCCGGATGAGGGGGAGCAAGACGCCGGCCGTCTCGTCGGTCTTCACCGCATGCGAGGTTGCCGTCTGGTCTGTCAAAAGCCGCGGCAACCGGCAGGTGACGATCTGCACATTGGTGGAGCGGGAAAGGTGGGAGGCAAGGACCTCGGCGGCCGCCTTGGCCATGGAATATTCCGTCAGTTCAGCCGGCCCGTCAGCGATGGAAATGGAAGAGGGGTTGAAAAGCTTGACGGGTGCGCCGCCATACCGGTCGAGGGTATATACCAGCTTCTCCATGCCGCAAACATAATATGCCGAGAAATGGCTGAAGCGCCCGGGGCTGAAACGCCTGGACTTGCGAAGCCAGATTTTCGGAGTGGCGTAATAGTAGACATGTGTTGGTGGCGCGGACCCGGCGGGAAGCGCGAAACTGTCTTGCGTAACATCGAACTTGACGATTTGGCAGACTCCTCCGCTTTGTTCAATCTCGCGCTGGACCTGCTGTGCGTTCTGCGCTCCTGCCACATAGCTCAGGACAATGTGGGCACCGCCCGCCGCAAGAATTTTGGCGGTCAACGCGCCAAGGCCGCGCGAACCTCCCACGATCAACGCCGTGGCCGTGGCAAATTCGTTTGGTGTGACCAGCGATGAGAGCTGTTCCAGGGAACGTTGCAGGACCGGCGCCGGCCGGATGAAGGTCTCGGCACGCGCCCGGATGCCGCCGCCCGCGACATGAAGCAGGATGCGGCCGAAGCGGTCATCCGCTTCCACCACGCGAAAATCGATCCATGGCGTTTGCGGACCGTCCAGATCGATAGTCACCGAACCCAGCAGGGAGTGAAGACCAGGGCATATCATGCCCACCAGGGCCGAGAGAAATCCGATGGCCCGGACCCGGCTTGCACCGATCGCACCGCAAGCCAGTGGAAAGTACGCATCGCTGCGAACCTCACCCATAAGCCAGCGCCCGGAGCGGCCGGACGCGTTTTCTAGCGAACATTCCAGGGGTTCGGAAGGAATTTTGAAAATCAGGGCAGGGTCTTCCACGGGTTCTGGGGCGGCATCGATCTGGTTCTTTTCGCGCACCTCGATCTTGCTCTGCACCGTCCCGTCAACCGTCACCCGCATCGTGAATGGCTGCGCGGCTGTCTGTGGAATGGAAAGCTCAGCTTTTTCGCCGACCAACAGGGGCGATTGGAACCGGCAGCGGATGGACTGCACATTTTGTGGAAGCGAACCCACCGCCAGCGCTGCCTCCAGCGACCATAGCAGGATATGCATGCCGTGCACGACCGGCGCGCCGGCCATGCTTCGCCGCGCCATGACCGCATCCATGTGCAACGGATTGCGGTCTTCCGAAAAGTCAGCGAAAGACCTTTGGTCAGGCATTGAAAAGGTGCGATGCGCAGGCTCCGCGATCGTGGTCATTTCCTGTAAATCCCGAGACGCTTCAGGTCGGCGATGATTTGCGCAGTGTGCCGGTCCCGCGCGGCCTCGTTCAGGTGATTCAGGTAATTGAAAAAATCCGATCTCGGGAAAAATGCCATTTGGCGGCCTTCCAGGAGCTCCGAACCGATGGAATGAATATCACGGGCAAAAAGAACTTCCGATTGCGGCCATCCCTTTTCCGGCTGTGTTTCGATCATATAGGGCTCGTGGGAAAAAATCACACGCACGTTCCTGGCTTTCATTCTGGCCACGAATTGTCCCAATATCCTCAACGTGTCCGGGCAAATTGCAGCCGGATAAAGGGCGCTGACTCCCGTGCCGGGATCGACGGTAAATGAGCCTTTGGTATGAAGCATGGTGCCGCGTTCATCCAGATTGAACGCAGAATAGGCAAAGCTGCCAGGCCGTTCGGCGCCCGAGCGGAAGCGCTCCATGATCAGCTTCGGTGGCGCGATTGCCGCCAGACGCCGCTGATACAATTGCGGGAAGGCAGAGGAGAGAACGAAATCCCCGGCGATTTCGAAAGCCAGGCCCGGATCGCTTTGGGATAACACTATCTCCACACGGCGCTGCAGCGGCAGGGAATCAAAATGCTCCCGATCCCATGCCAGGGAATTTCGCAGCAGCCACGGCGTCCAGCTATTTTGTCCGCAGCCATAATAGCCGCGTTCGAGCGGCACCACCATCACATCGCCGGCGCGCGCGATGACGTCGCCGATCTTCAATATGCTGCTCAGCTGCATGCTTCCCTCAAGACCCATGTTTATTGAGGGAATTCCTGTCGCCAGTTCCACTTTCTTTGCGTCGATCCCGAACATGGCGGAGGAGCCGGCCAGGAAAATGATCCGCGGCGAAGGCAGTGTTGATGAAATCGATTCCTTTACGACGATCGTTTCGCGCATCCAGTATTCAGCTGCGATGATCGATGGAACCGTCAATATGATGGTGACGTGTGCGATCATGATGACCGCCAGTGCCGCGAAAATCTTTGCGATGTAGGATTTCATCGAGCGGTCGGTCAAAATTGGTAATAGAGGAAGGTTTTGGTCTGGTTGAAGCAGAGAATACTGAGCCACAAAACAAGTGATACTGCGAACGCCCAGGGGAGCGTGGGGCGCCATCTGAGCCAGCGCCAGGGACCTGGCGGCACGTCGTCCAGCACCGGGGCGAACGCCCCCATCAATTGCTGGCTGTTGGGAGCCGCCCAGATCACGATCAGGCAAATGACAATGCGAAGGAAATCATAAGCCTGCTGCTTGTGGACCATGAAGGCCGTTACGGCGATACCCAGCTTTTGCTGAATGATATCCGCAACCGGCGGCGGAAAGCCAAATCCGTGTATTCCCGATGCACTCGCCAATAACGCCAGGGCGTTTGGTATGGACCCGGCGCGAAAGAAGACAAAGCTGAGAAGAACTGCCAGGTATGTCAGGGCGACTTTCCAGGCCTGGGAAAAAATTCCGTCCTGTTCGGGCGCGCTATGGCCGATGCGCGCTTTTCTGTAGATCCGCCAGGCATGGTTGATGGTCAGGTAGATCGCATGGAGCATGCCGAAGACGGCATACTGCAATCCGGCGCCGTGCCAGATTCCCGCCAGTCCCATTGTGTAGAAGGTCGGTACCGCGATCATGCTTGCGAATGCCGCCGGGTTTGCGAGTGCTTTGGGCGATATCTTTTTTTCGCTGGCAGCCCTGCGGCGGGCGATCCACATGGCCATTGGATTGTACAGCAGAAGCGCGAGATAGCGGCTGAGAGTCACATGCCAGCGCTGCCAGAATTCAATGATGCTGCGCGACTTGAACGGGGAATTGAAGTTGAGGGGAAATCGAAAGCCGAACATGCCGGCCAAGCCGATGGCCATGTCCGAATATCCAGAGAAGTCGAAATAGAGCTGGATGCTGTAAGCGATAATAACCATCCATGCCGATACGAAGCTCATAAGTTCGGGCTGCAAATACCCGGTTGAAACCATGTCGGCCAGCGGGTCGGCGACCAGAACTTTTTTGGCAAGACCTATGACGAACATGGTGAGACCAGGCGCAAAGGTTTCCGCTCGCAGCTTGTATGTCGCGGTAGCTTTCAGCTGCGGACCCATTTCGCGGACGTGAAGGATTGGTCCGGCGATAAGATGCGGGAAGAAGGTTACAAAAAGCGAATAACGGGATAGGTTGAGCCGTTCTCCCACATTGTCCCGCCGGTCAACGAGAAAGCCGATCTGGGTGAAGGTGAAGAAGGAAATGCCAAGCGGCAGGATGATGCTCAGATGCGCGCCCGGGTTAATGAAATTCAGCGTTGGGGCAAAATATTTGAAGCCGCCCAGACAAAGCAGGTTGGCCGCGACTGCGACCCGGAACACGGCGGTCCTTGTTCGATCCGGGGAATTTACCGCGATGATCTCGCCCATGGCGAAATTGAAAGCGATCGACGCAAGTATGAGCAGGACAAAGGGCGGATTCCAATTCGCGTAAAATGCCAGGGAGCACAGGACAAGCCACAGGATGGACACGGACGGTGTCGTCTTCGCGGCCAGGAAATAGCCAAACAGCGAAATGGGAAGAAACACGAGCAGGAATTGATACGAATTGAACAGCATCGAAGAAGCCGCCTGTTGGACCTCACGTTCTAACCGGGCCGGGAGAGACCGGCAAATCCGAAGCACCGGCAGGTTGGCGCCGGCAAACCGGCGCAGCCGCAACGGCCTTGAGCGGGTATAACGCGGTCAAAACTGGGGCTATTGGAATCGATCTTGCGCGGTTCGTGCTTTGTTGGGTCTGTCGCCGCAGCTTAATTCCAGCCAGGAAATTCCCAACTGTCCAAAGTCACAGGGCCCTTCACCCTGTAAAGATCGACATGCGCGTAATAGGGCGAAAACGCTTCGTGGCGCAGCCAGCTTTTGGCTCTGTAATTCCCGTCCGGGGATACATCCGCAGAAGCAATCTTTGCTGCATCCCGAACTTCCGTCGCGCGATAAAGTTTATCGACTCCGGTCCTGCTGAAGGGCTCATGGTAGGTTTTGACCACGGCGTAGCAGTCATCCCTGGACAGCCGGACAAGGTTCGGTTTGCTGGACGAGAAGGGGGAAGACTGGGTCATGGCGGCACGCCGCAACATGTCGCTCACCACCACATCATGGGTAAATACAACGAACCGGCCGCCGCAACTGGCATGCCAATGTTCCAACTGACCTAACACTGCGGAGAAATCGGTATTGTAGGAACCCTTGCTGGTCCCTTCATGGGCGATGACATTCTTCAGCCCCAGGAGTTGAAAGCAGGCGACTATGATTGCCGTCACCAGTTGCGGTACACGCGGCAGCTTGGCCAGAAGTGACGCAATCAACAGCCAGACCAGCGGCAACAGATATGCCGCGTTGCGCGGGCGGGCGCCAAGCCCGGACAGAGTCATGAGCAATAGGCCGGTGACGAGCGCAACGAGCGCAATGCGTTCATACGCCTGCAAAGGGCGCATCAAAGCGTAAAGGCCGCCCACGGCTATCACAGCGGCAGTGAGCAAGGGCAGTGGCGCCAGGGGAAACACCGCGCTGCCCAAGCCCAGGATGGTGGCGGTTTGCAACAGGGACGATGCTGCGGAGCCCTGTTCCGGAATATCGCTCTTGAGATGGACAGTCAGGAATATGATCAGTTGCGGAACGCAGAGCGCAAAAGCGACACATAGCGCAACGAGCAGGAATGCCAGATCATGCTTGCTTCGGCGCAGCGTGCTCCACTCGCGCGTCAGGTGCGCGGCAAGAAGTACCGGGACGCTGCAGAAAGCGACATAATTGATGTGGAACAGCAATACACCTGCCCCACACAGCGCCATCGCACGGGCATTGCGCGACATGTCGGAGAATAGCAGGACTGCCAAGGTTACCATGAACAGGGGGTTGTAGTAGGCATACCAGCGTACGGACGTGCCCCACAGCACGAGCGTCGTTGCGGTGGCCAACAGGCAAAGAAGATAGAGCCGGACGCGTGGTGCAAGCTTCGGCCAGGCGATCCAGTAAAAAGACGCCAGTCCCAGACCATTGATGAGGCCGTCCGCCATTTTCAGGAGGTCCCAACGCCCGCCCAGGACATCGAACAGGAAACGGTTGATGACATATGCGCCGGGCGGATGAACGTCGGTAGAGTTCATGATGTGAATCAGCGACAGGACGCCGTTGGCCGTTACCTGCTGGATCGTGAAGATCTCGTCGTCGTAAAAAGAACCGTTGAGGACCGCCAGGATGGCGGTCACGCCGAAAATGGCCAGGACGAGCAGGGACTGAAGCCAGCGCTGCCGGGAATCATTGTGTTGAAGAAGCTTGGCCGCGAGATCAGAAGTCATCATTTCCAATCCTGCTTGGACCTCATGCATTGATCATCACGTCGAGACGCGCCAGCCTGGAAACCCGGGAAGGTTGAAGCCGGAAGCGGTCACTTCTAGCGGGGCCAGGGCAATGCCGCAATCCCGGGGAAACGGCCTCATTGATGGAATCACCCGGCCTTTCCAGCCGTTGCGAATGATCCTACAAAGCGGCGCCGTTCCTGCTGGAAGCCGTTCTTGAAGATCGCTGTCGACGTACTGTTCCAGAGCCCAACCCATTCGACGGGCGCGCTCAGCTGGTTCACCCAGTTTGCGCGCCTGGCTCCTGGCCGCGATCCGGCGAACAGCTATGTCTATGTCGCGGGCCGCGACGACGTCGCCTATTACCAGCAGAAGAATCCGGCGCTGGACGTCGCGGGCGCCGGCTGGGGCAATCGCCGCCGCATCCTGCGCATCCTGTCGGAGCATTTCCTGCTGGGTCCCGCGCTGAAGCGGCTGGGCGCCGATATTCTTTTTCACGGCTCATCGGGTGTCGCGCCGCTTCTGATGCCGCGCCGGACCAAGCTGATCCTGGCGATCTGGGGCATGCAGCATGTCGCGGCCGCCGACATACGCTGGGAGCAACGGCTGTATCGCCGGTTGTTGTTCCGCCCCGGCCTGCGCCGCGCCGATGCCATCCTGGTCAACTCGGCCTATACGCGCGACCTGCTGCTGACCCATTACAGAGACGTGATCAAGGCGCCGGTCGAAGTGGTGCATCACGGCGTGGACTTCAACCTGTTCCGCCCCGGTCCGCTGACGGCCGAAGAATTCGCGCCGCTGGCGGCGCGGGGCGTCACCCAGCCTTATGTCCTGTTTGTCGGCCAGCTCTATCCCTACAAGCTGCTGCACATATTGGCGGAGGCCTTCGCCAAAGCCGTGTCGGCGCGCGGGTTGCCGCACAAGCTGGTGGTGGTGGGCAGTTTCTCGCGCACCGACAGCATGGGCGATGCCTATCGCGGCCAGATTCTCAAGACCCTCGCTGATGCCGGATTATCCGACCGGCTTGTGGCGGTGGAAGATGTGGGCATCCAGCAGCTGCGCGCGCTCTATGCCGGCGCCGATCTCTACGTCCAGTCCAGCGCTGCGGAAACCTTCGGCCGCACCGTAATCGAAGCGATGGCGTGCGGCGCGCCTGTGCTGGCGGCCCGTGCCGGCGCCACGCCGGAAATCCTGGCCAATGCCGGGCGGTATTATGAACCCCAGGATGTCGAAGGCTGTGCGCGGGAAATTGGCGTCATCCTGGAAGACGAGGGGCTGCGCGCCCAACTGCGCGCCAAAGGCCTCGAGCGGGCCAAAGACTTTTCTTATGAAGGCGAGCTCGATCACCTGATCGAGATCTTCCACCGCTTCTCTTAGCGTTTGCCCTGAACCTTGGCGGGCGAGCCATGCGCAACCACGCCCGCTTCAATGTCATTGAACACGCTGGAGCGCGCCCCGATCACCGCGCCATTGCCGATGGTGACACCGGGCGCGACGAACACGTCGGTGGCCAGCCACACTTCATCCCCGATGGTAATGGACGGTGACTGGATGGCGAAAGCCGGATCGCGATAGTCATGGGTGCCGGCGCACAGGTAGCTGCGCTGGGAGACCACGCTGTGGGCGCCGATGGTGATGGGCCCCAGGCTGTACAGTTCGGCATGATCGCCGATCCAGGAATAATCGCCGATCGCAACCTTCCAGGGATATGTGATGCGGGCGCTGGGCCGCACGATGACCTTGCGGCCGATCCTGGCGCCGAAGGCCCGCAGCAGGAAACAGCGCCAGCCATGGGCGAATTGCGGCGAGCAGGCGAACAGCGAGCCCTGCACGATTTGCCAGAGAAAAACGACGGGACCGGAACGGCCGCGAAAATTGGGCGGCAAGGCAAAGCGGCTGAGGTCCTGCCGGTCAGGCACGCAAGTCGCTCTTTTCGTGCTTCAGGAACCAGTCATAGGTTTCGCTGAGGCCCTGTTCCAGCGGGATCTGCGGGCTCCAGCCCATGGCCAGCAGCCTGGCGCTGCTCATCAGCTTGCGCGGCGTGCCGTCGGGCTTGGAGGTGTCATGCTCCAGCTTGCCGCCAAAGCCCACCGCCGCCATCACCTTGCGCGCCAACTCGTCGATGGTGACATCGTCGCCGTAACCGACATTGATATGGCTGTCGCCGGAATAATTCTTGAGCAGGAAGACCAGCGCGGCGGCGCAATCATCGACATGCAGGAATTCGCGGCGCGGCGTGCCCGAACCCCAGATGGTCATGGACGGGGCGCCCGCCAGCTTGGCCTCGTGCGCCTTGCGCATCATGGCGGGGATGACGTGCGAAGCCTGCAGGTTGAAGTTGTCGCCCGGGCCGTAAAGGTTGGTGGGCATGGCCGAGATATAGTCATGGCCATATTCCTTGCGATAGGCCTGGCACAGCTTGACCCCCGCGATCTTGGCGATGGCATACCATTCGTTGGTCGGCTCCAGCGGGCCGGTCAGCAGCGCATCTTCGGTGATCGGCTGGTCCGCGAACTTCGGGTATATGCAGGACGATCCCAGGAACAGCAGCTTTTCCACGCCGTTCAGGTGAGAGGCCTGGATGATGGCGGTCTCGATCGCCAGGTTGTCGAACAGGAACTGCGCCGGATACGTGTCGTTGGCGACGATGCCGCCGACCTTGGCGGCGGCCAGCAGCACGGCGTTCGGCTTGTTGGCCTTGACCCAGGCGGCGACCGCGCCGGCATCGCGCAGATCCACCTTGTCGCGGTCCACCGTCAGGACGGTGCAATTTTCCTTTTCCAGCTGGCGTACCAGGCCGGCGCCGACCATACCCTTATGGCCGGCGACCCAGACGCGCTTGCCGGAAAGCGCATAGCTCATGTATTGCGCTTGCCTTCGTCCGCGACCCTCTTGAGGTCGGAGGCCACCATTTCCTTCACCAGCTGGGGGAAGGTGATCTCGTGCTTCCAGCCCAGCACCTTGCGCGCCTTGCTGGGATCGCCCAGCAGCAGTTCCACTTCGGTGGGACGGAAGTAGCGCGGGTCGATCTTGACCAGCACGTCGCCGGTCTTGGCGTCCACGCCTTCTTCATCCACGCCCTGGCCGCGCCAGTTGACCTTGCGGCCGACCTCGGCGAAAGCGACTTCGATGAATTCGCGCACCGAGTGCATCTCGCCGGTGGCCAGCACGTAATCGTCCGGCTTGTCCTGCTGCAGGATCAGGTGCATGCCCTTCACATAGTCGCGGGCATCACCCCAGTCGCGCAGCGAGTCGATGTTGCCCATGTAGAGCGTCTTCTGCAGGCCCAGCTGGATGGCGGCGACGGCGCGGGTGATCTTGCGGGTGACGAAGGTTTCGCCGCGGGTGGGGCCTTCATGGTTGAACAGGATGCCATTGGAGGCATGCATGCCATAGGCCTCGCGGTAGTTCACCGTGATCCAGTAGGCATAGAGCTTGGCGGCGGCATAGGGACTGCGCGGATAGAAGGGCGTGGTTTCCTTCTGCGGCGTCTCCTGCACCTTGCCGTACAGCTCCGATGTCGAAGCCTGGTAGAAGCGCACTTTCTCTTCCAGCTTCAGGATGCGGATCGCTTCGAGCAGGCGCAGCACGCCGATGCCGTCGGCATTGGCGGTGTATTCGGCAGTCTCGAAGCTGACCTGCACATGGCTCTGGGCGGCCAGGTTGTAGATCTCGTCGGGCTGGGTTTCCTGCACCAGGCGGATCAGGTTGGTGGAATCCGTCAGGTCGCCGTAATGCAGGAAGAAGTTGGCGCCCGGCTTGTGCGGGTCCTGGTACAGGTGATCGATGCGCTCGCTGTTGAAGGACGAGGAGCGGCGTTTGACGCCATGCACCTCATAACCCTTGGCCAGCAGAAGCTCGGCCAGCAGCGCCCCGTCCTGGCCGGTAACGCCTGTAATCAGGGCCTTTTTGCGCATAAACGTCCCATTCCGAAAAACGGCAGATGCATAACCCGAACCCCATGCCAGTGGCAATGCTGGGGATGGGCGAAAAAACCCCGGAATCTGAGGGCTTTAGGCGGGGCTCAGATGGGCATCCGTGGGCATCTCCACCGGCTTGGGCGGGGCCAGCGAACGGCGATAGTCCAGGTAATTGAGCAGGTACAGTCCGACGAAGAAATACAGCTCCAGGGAGAAATAGGCGCCGTATCGGCCCATGCGGATCAGGAAATAGGGCAGCAACGCATTGCGGATCTGGCGATAGGGTTTGCCGTCCACCCTGGCGCAGACGACCAGAAACCAGATCAGGCCAATCAGGCCGATCGGACCCAGCTCCGCCGCGACCCGTATGAACAACGAGTTTGCGTCGTCCATGTTGAGGCCGACGGACCCTGCGATGATGTCCTCTCCCTCCGTGATATCGCCGATATAATTGATATAGATGCTGCGATAGCCCCCGATGCCGACGCCCAGCACGGGATAATCCATCATGGCATTGCCAGCGACATAAAGATTGGACAGCAAGGCGAACGTGCTGCCGTTGGTATGCGCCAGGCTCATGTTGGAAATCGCAAAATACGTGTCCGTGACTCGAAACCGGAAATTCTGGCTGGCGAAAAACAGCCCTGTCAGAAGCAGGGCCATGACCAGGGCGCCGGTCAACAGGTGCCAGATGGTAAGACGCTTGATGAAGGTGAAGGCGCCGATCATCAGCAGGCCAACGAAGCCCAGCGCGGAGTCCGCCAGCACATAGGCGACCAGGAAGATCAGGACTTCGGTGCCGTAGCGCCGCTCGGTGACCCAGCAGTTTATGTAATAGCCGATTGCCGGAAGCGTCGTGTAAACGAACAAGGCGGGTTCGTTGAAGATGGCTTTCAGCCGCTGGTCGCTCAGCGGGCTGAAATGCAGGGTATGCTGCGCGATGTAGGCCACAAGTCCATATACCGCCAGGTAGAAGGCGCAGCTGGCATACAGGTTGATCCAGCGCGGTATGGTGAGGCCCGAGGTGAGCAGCATGCTGAAATAGCAAACCGAAAACAGTGAAACACCGATGACCTGGGCAATGATCGATGTGAGGGGCGTCGGCGAGAAATGCGCCGCCATGACGCTGCCAAAGGTCACAATGCCGATCAGGATGGCATGAACCTTGTGGATCACCAGCCGGCCCAGCAGCAGCAAGATGCCGGTGTTGAGGAGCAGGATGGGATAGCCGACGAATATATCGGCGCCGAGCCGCCCCATCTTCACGATCAGGAAGAGGCTGACGATCGTGGAAAAGATCAGCCAGGTGTCAACGTCGAGCTTGCGGTTCAGGAACGCGGCCAAATGCGGCTCCAGAAGCGCCAGCGCACCGGCACCAGGTTGCGGAACACGGCGATGGCCATGCCCAGCAGCATGTACAGGAAGCCGTTGATCACGACGGTCTTGAGCACGCTGTTCACCGGCGTCACGGTGGGGCCGTCCAGGATGGTGGCGGCATAGGGCGCGCTCACCTCGGTCATCATCAGGCGGCGTTCCTGCTGCAGCAGCAGCTGGTCCAGCGCCGTGCGCTGCTCGACATTGGTGTTGGTGGCGACGCGATGCGCAACATACTCCACCATGTTCCGGGCCGTGGCGCGGTCCTGCTCGCGCACGTAATTGTTGGTGGTGTCGAGCACCTTGATCAGGTAATCGGCGGCGAACTTGGGGTCGCTGTTGAAATAATTCAGCGTCGTCAGCCCGCTGGTCTTGTCCTTGGTGACGCCGATTGAGGCGAAGTTGTAATGGGCCAGGTCGGCCACCGTGTTGGGGCCGTTCGGATTGGGCAGCCCGGCGACCCGCGCCAGGAACGCAGCGAAGGCGGCATCGAAGCCGGTGCGCGGCTTCCAGGTGTGAGTCTTGCGATCGCAGCGGCCCCGGTACACCACGCACACCATGTCGTATTTGGTGTCCAGCATCTGCGCCACGCCGACCGAGCCGATCGCGAACTGAAACTGCGTGAATTTTGGAACCGCGCCGCCGGCGGCGCCGCCGCCGGCCAGGCTGGACAGCAGGCCGATGGCGCCACTGCCGCCGCCGCCGCCACCGCCGCCATCGGCATCCGCCGGCAACAGTTCAACCGAAGCATTATAGAGCGGACCAGCCCGGTGCGCCTGATAGAGTCCATAAACAAGGCCGAAGACCAATGCGATGGCCACGATCAGCCGTCCCGACCAGATCTGGGCCGTCACGTCGGCGATGGAAATCGAATTGCGCAGATAGTCGCGGATCACCGCGGTGGGCGCGCGGGATTGCGCTTCATCCAGGCTGCTCATGTCAGTACTCCGTGGGCCGCGGCAGGCCTGGCCCGTGTTCTGTCCAGCCGTTTTTTATCATGCCTTGTTTTACCATGCTTCGGGGGCGCGTCCATGCGGTCAATTCCAGTTCAGGCCGGGCTCCTGGCGCAGCAGCTCGCCATCGCTCGTGGCGCGGGTTTCCTCATACAGCGTGGCATCGCCGTTCAACGTCTGGCCGCCGTCGCGCTGCACCGGGCGCAGGTCGATGGCGATCTGGCTCTGGGTTTCCAGGGGCGCGACCCAGCCCAGCGGCAGGCGGATGATGATGCCCTTGTCGAAGCTGCCTTCGCCGAACTGCGCCGCCGAGACGTTGGTCTTGGTGATGAAGGCGCCGATCTCCACGCCGGTGGAGAAGCGCCGCGTCACCTGGAAGGTGAAGCCGCGGTCGCCCGCCAGGTACTGGCCGGCGCGGAGCTGGAAGTTCAGGCCGTACCAGGGCGAGTCGTAGTAGAGCGACAGATGGCCGGTGGTGACGTGATAGTGCTGCAGCCCCAGCAAGCGGTCGAAGTCGCGCTGCCACACCTGGTAGAGATCGGCGCCCAGCGCCCAGCGCGCGCCTTCGGGCCGCCACAGGATTTCGCCGCCCGCGCCGCCGAACATGCTTTCCAGGTAGCCGGCGCGCGCCGAAAAATAGACGGTGGGCGTCAGGCGGGTGCGATAGTCGCCTTCCAGGTGGCCGATGCCGGTCTTGCCGGCGCTGAAATATTTCAGAAAGTCGCTGCGCACATGCGGCAACTGGCTGTCGCTGCCGCGCGTGGTGTCGAAATCATCGAACAGGCTGGCTTCCACCGAACCGGAAAAAGTGAGGTTGGGCGTCACTTCCAGCGCGGCATTGGCCGCCGCCAGAAGCTGGATGCCGAAAGGCTGGTTGGGATCGAACAGCGCCTGGCGCATCTGGGGATACAGGCCCCAGCTGAAGCGCGGATAGGTTTCGCGCGCCGCCGCTTCCAGCACCGGATTGTCCATCGGCGCCAGCGACATGACGACGGAACGGTCGAAGATGGTGCCTTCATTCTGCCCGGCGCTGCGTTCGACCGGCGCGCGCAGCACGTCGAATTCCTTCTGCGGCAGGCCGCCGTAAACGGGGATCAGGCGGAACTTCTCGATGTCGGCAGGCGCTTCCTTGGTCAGGACACGCACCATGCGGTCGATCGCGTCGGTTTCCTTGAAGTAGTGATTGTTGCGGTAATAGACCACCAGCTCGCCATTGCCGTAGGACAATGCTTCCACCACCAGGCGCTGGTCGGTCAGGGCCTTCTTGATGGCCTTCAGGGTCTGGGCGCGGTTGGGCACGGGCACCACATCGCTGGCGTCGATGGTCTGCACCACCGGCAACGGCAGGACCTTGAGGCTGTCGGTGGACAGGAAGGCGGCGCTGAACACGCCGGCTTCCACCGTGCGCGGAACGGCACACGACACGCTGCGCTTTCCGTCCGCGTCGCGCAGCCTGACGCGGCTGATGGAGGCCGCCACGCCCTGCATCAGGCGGGCGGTGGCGGCGCAGCGCATGCTGGAGACGGTGCCCGTCACCGTGAGGTCCAGCATGCTCTGGCGCACCTGGATGTCGGCAATGTCGCTGCTCTGGCGCCACAGCGCGTCGACGAAATCGTTGCGGTCGGCGTTGCGGGTATCCAGCAGGCGGGTCTGCACCGCCAAAGCCGGATCGCGCTGTCCCAGCAGCGAAGCCAGCGCCGCACGTTGCTGCTCGGGGGTGCGCTCGGCCACCGGCGGCGGCGGCGCCTCGATCTTCACCGGATATTGTTCATGCACCGGATCCAGCCGCAGCGAGAAGCTGCCGCCCACCACGCGGCCATACAACCAGTACATGCCCAGCACGGCGTGGTCGGAAAAGGCGTAGTTCACGCCGTAATTGACCTGGCTCCTGGGCGTGAAATTGCCGAAGGCTTTTTCCTGCGCATAGTTGTCGCTGTCATACTCGGCCATCACCGCCAGGCCGTCGATCGGGGTGTGCCACGTCGCGCCGCCGAACACTCCGACATTGTGGCCATGGAAGAACGCCTTGAAATCGGCGCCGCCGGCCTGGCCGAAAAAGGACTGGCGCTCGTCGAACGACTTGATGACCAGCGCGATGGGATTGCGCAGCTCGCTGGTGCCGGCATGGCGGCCCCAGCCCATGCCCAGGCTGGTGTCGACAGCGCCGAACTTTTTAGAGGCGACGAGATACTCGCCGTTATAGACGCCGGTGCCGATGATGTCGTCGATACCCACCGCCACGGCCGGCAGCAGTCCGTTGGCGTCTTCGTCCCATAGCCGCGCCTTCACGCCGAAGGCGCGGTCGTAATAGACGGGGTATTCCTTCTGGAAATGCTGCAGGCCCGAATAGCGGAAAGTGGCTTCCAGCCAGGGCAGGACCTCGAAGCCGAAATTGTAGTGCTGGTTGTTCTTGAAGAAGCTGGCGCCGACCGAGAGTTCCCCGTCGGGGGCCATGCGCGCGCTGGGCGTGGCGATGACGCCGCGGCTGCCGAACAGGTTGGTGGGTTCGACGTCCTGCGCCCAGACAGGCCCGGCCAGGACCAGGGCGGCGAGGGCGGTGGAGCCTGCGAGCGCGGCTTTGCAGGCCGCTGTCCGGCCAGTGCGCCGGGCGGCGGCAAGTCCGCTGCCGGGTAACGGCGCCCGTCCCTTCACTTGGTCTGACCTTCGATCTGCCCGTCCGGGGTTTCCTTGCCTTTCGACTAAGCTTTTGCAAGGAAAATCTTTTTCCTTCCTGCCGTCCGCAGCCCCATGCTAGACCACCGGCCTGTCGAACCCGGGACTTGACGAAGTGCCTCAAAGCAAAAGCAACCGCGCCAATTGGCTTGGCCGCGGCGTGTCGTTGGCGGCATTCTTGGCGCCTTTCGCGCTGGCGCTTGCAGGGTTCCTGCTGACCAGCAATCCGGGCGCCGCCCAGATGATGGATCCCTCCCAGATGCTGGGGGGCGCGAACGGCCGCAACGGCATGGGCATGTTCGGCTTCAACAACAACGGCATCGTCGACACCACGAGCAACCTGCCGCAGAGCCAGGTTCTGCAGCCGCAGAATTCCCTGCGCGTCGTGCGCCTGCCGCCGTCGCGCCTGGAAATGATCATGTCGGCGCGCGCCAACGCCAAGCTGTCGCAGTTCGGCTACGACCAGCTGGGCATCGGCCGCACCGTGACCGTGCCGGAAACCGGCGCGGTGGCGGGCGATTATATCCTGGGCCCCGGCGACGAGATTTCCGTTTCGTTGCGTGGCCAGGAGAACAGCGATTTCCGCACCACGGTGGGCCGCGACGGCAACGTCGTGCTGCCGCGCCTGCCGCCCGTGGCCGCATCGGGCCGCACTTTCGATACGTTCCGCCAGGATATCGAAGCGGCGGTGCATCGCGCCTATGTCGCGAGCTCGGCGTCGGTATCGATCGGCAGGGTTCGCCAGGTCAACGTGCTGGTGTCGGGCGAGGTCAACGCGCCGGGCCCGCGCATGGTCACCGGCCTGTCTTCCACCCTGGATGCGGTGCTGCTGTCCGGCGGCGTGAAGAAGACCGGAACGTTGCGCAATATCCGGATCCAGCGTGCGGGGCGTGAATATACCGTCGACCTGTATGGCGCGCTCACCGGTGGCGGCACCGGCGGCGGCATGCGCCTGGCCGATGGCGATCGTGTCATCGTGCCACCGCTCGGCGCCACTGTGGCCGTAGCCGGTCTGGTGCGCCGTCCGGGCATCTATGAACTTCCCGCCCATGCCAGTTCGATGCCTGCGCGCAGCCTGCTGGCCCTGGCCGGCGGCCAGGAAGTGCGCGGCCGCTATCGCATGTCGGTGCTGCGCATTGAACAGGATGGCCGCTCCAACCTGGTGGCTTTGCCGGCTGAAAATGCGCCCATCCGCGACAGCGAAATCCTGCGCGTTGAACTGGGCGCCGACCTCGCCACCTCGCAGGCCACCTTGTCGGGCGGCACGGGGCTGGCCGGCCAGTTTGCCGTGGCGAACGGCTCGCGCCTGTCGGACATTCTGCGCGCGCCCGGCGCCATGGGCCAAACGCCCTACACCCTGTTCGGCCTTATCGTGCGCAAGGACCAGCGCACCCTGCTGCGCTCGCTGATGGCCTTCACCCCCGTGGCGGTAACGAGCGGCACCGAGGACCTTCAGCTGCAGAGCGATGATTTCGTGCGTCCGATCTCGGTCGCCGAATCCCAGCTCCTGGCCTTCATCGTGAAGTCCTATCTGGACAAGATGGCGCTGGACCAGGCGCGCATCCGCAATCCGCTCCAGGCCGTCGGTGACGCTGCCGCCACCAACGCCATCGCCGCCACCAACAAGGGCGTGGCCGTGCCCGATCCCGCCAAGTTGCAGGTGACGCCCAGCAATCCGTTCGGGCTTGATCCTGCCGTGCTGCAGGCCGCCTCCACCGGCCAGGAAGATTTCAGCGGCGTGCCGGCCGACATCCAGCGCGCCAACATTACCGCGCTGTTGGAAACCGCCGCGCCGGGAACCGTTCTGGCGGCCCAGAAAGAAATGGCCTATCAGCGGGCGCTGAGCGGGGCATCGACTCCGGCCCCCGGCGGTGCATCTCCAAGCGCGCAACAGATACAGCAGTCCCAGCAATCGGCGCTGCTGCTGGCCAATTCTGGGCTGGATCCCAACAACGATCCGTCGAACGGGTTTGGACAGAATGGCGGCCAGAACGGGCAGGGCCAGAACGGCCAGAACCAGAACGGCCAGAACGGGCAAGGCCCGGCGCCGGAGCCGACCGCCAACTACATGGACCAGCCGACCGGCAATGGCGGGTTCGCCAGCAACCAGGAAGCCCACACATTCGGGGAATTGTCCCGCCAGCTGGGCGTGGACCCGCTGGTCCTGGTCAATTTCCTGATCGACCATCGCGCCCGCCTCGACGGCGCCGTGAACGGCCCGGGACCCTATTTCGTGGGCCCCAACGCCACTCTGAACGACCTGGTGGCCGCCGCCGGCGGCACCGCCAAGTGGGCGGACGAAAGCGGCGTCGAGCTGCTGACCACGGCCGTGGACGGCCGCACCGGCCGTGCCGCCACCCAGCGCCAGACCTTGCCGCTGCGCCAGGGCACGCTGGCTAGCTACGTCGTGCGTCCGCGCGACCAGATCCATTTCAACCAGGTGTTCACCGACAGCGGCATCGGTTCGGTGTCGGTCCAGGGCGAAGTCCGCTTCGGCGGCAATTATCCCATCACCCGCGGCGAGCATCTGTCCGACCTGCTGATGCGCGTGGGCGGCCTGACCGCCACCGCCTATCCGGCCGGCACGGTGTTCCTGCGCAAATCCGCCGCCCAGATCGAAGAGCAGGGTTACAAGCGCGCCGCCGACGAGATCCAGAGCCAGCTGCTGGCCGGCATCGCCCGTATCGGCGGCGACAAGATCACCGGCGAGGGCTACACCGCCATTCAGGGCTTCATCACCCAGCTGCGCACCCAGAAGGGCCTGGGCCGCATCGCTATCGCCGCCGATCCCAGCGTGCTGGCGGCCAATCCCCAGCAGGATCCGCTGCTGGAAGCGGGCGATGTGGTGTTTATTCCGCAGCGTCCCGCCACCATCACCGTGCTGGGCGAAGTCATGCAGCCGGGCAGCTACAGCTACCGTCCGGGCCTGACCGTGGGCGATTACGTCAAGCGCGCCGGCGGCTATGCCCAGTTCTCCGACGAGGACCTGACCTTCATCGTCCTGCCCGACGGTTCGGCCAAGCGCATGGAAACCTCGTGGCTGAGCTTCGATGCCCAGAGCCTGCCGCCGGGCAGCTCCATTGTCGTGCCGCGCGACCTGGCGCCGCTCACCGCCCGCCAGATCGTGCTGGACGTGACCGGTATCTTCAGCTCGCTGGCCGTGACCCTGGCCTCGCTGGCCGTGCTGGCGCGGCAATAGGCCAGGCGCCTGGCGCCTTAGGCTGGCGAAGGCGCGCCTAGCTTCGTCCGTACGTATCTTCGAAGCGGACGATATCGTCCTCGCCGAGATAGGAGCCCGACTGCACCTCGATCAGGTGCAGCGGTTCGGGGCCCAGATTCTCCAGCCGGTGCTTCGAGCCCAGCGGGATGTAGGTGGATTCATTTTCCCGCATCGTGAACACCTTGTCGCCGCAGGTGACCTGGGCGGTGCCCGACACCACGATCCAGTGTTCGGCGCGCTTGTGGTGCATCTGCAGCGACAGCTTGGCGCCGGGATTCACCGTGATGTGCTTGACCTGGAAATTGTCGCCCGCATCGATCCCTTCATAGGAGCCCCAGGGGCGATAGACCTTGCGGTGGGTGTTGTGCAGCTCGCGGCCCGAACGGTCGAGCTGCTCCACGATCCGCTTCACGTCCTGCGAAGCGTTCCTGTGGCTGACCAGCACGGCGTCGGGTGTGGCGACGATCACCAGGTCCTCGACGCCGACCGCGGCCACCAGCGGGCCTTCGCTGCGCAGGTAGGAGTTGCGCGCGCCATGCTGCAGCACATCGCCTTGCACCGCATTGCCGTCGCCGTCCCGTGTTGCCACGCTCCACAGCGAATCCCAGGAACCGATATCGCTCCAGCCCATGTCCACCGGCACCACCGCGGCCTTGTCGGTGCGTTCCATCACCGCATAGTCGATGGAGATGGACTTGGCCTTGCCAAAGGTCTCCGCCTCCAGGCGCAGGAAATCCAGATCGCTTTTGGCGCCGTCCAGGGACGCGCGGCAGGCGGCCAGCAGGTCCGGCTCCAGCTTTTCCAGTTCGGCCAGGAAAGTAGACGCCTTGAACACGAACATGCCGCTGTTCCAGTCATAGTCGCCGGAGGCGACATAGTCCGTAGCGGTGGCGGAATCGGGCTTTTCGACAAAGCGCGCCACCTTGAAGCTCTTCTCCAGCCCCTTCAGGGGCTCGCCGCGCCGGATATAGCCATAGCCGGTCTCCGCAGAATCGGGGGTGATTCCAAAACTGACGAGATGATTCTGCCGCGCGGCGGCCGTTGCGCGGTCCAAAGCGTCCAAAAAGGCAGTACGGTTCCGCACAATATGGTCCGCCGGCATCAATAACAGCACGCCGTCAGGATCTTTTTTTTGCACCATCAAAGCGGCGATGGCGGCGGCCGGCGCGGTGTTGCGGCCGACCGGTTCCAGCACGATGGCTTCGGGCGCAATGCCGGCCTCGCGCATCTGCTGGGCGATCAAAAAGCGGTGTTCCACATTGCAGATGATCACGGGCGCGGCGAAATCGCCGCCTCCGGCGCGCAGCGCTGTATCCTGAATAAGGCTTTGTTTTCCGGCCAAAGCGAGCAATTGCTTGGGGAACTGGCTGCGCGACAACGGCCATAGCCGCGATCCGGCGCCCCCGGACAGGATGACAGGATGAACGGAAAACATCGGGCAAAATACTCTCTAGGAAGCGGATGTACTTATCAGAGATGGGCTGCCGGGGCAGGGGGGTGAAGTTCCTGACAATTTGACAGAACTGCCGGATTGTTGCGCCGCAGCAACACAAAAACCTTGTTTCCCGCCAAGGGTGAACGGACTTCGGCTTCGCGAATTGACAGAATTGCGCGAGGCCGCGTAGAACATGCCTCAAGAGCCCCAATTTACAGTCTTATGGAGAACCAGATGCGGACTTTCAGTGCAGCCATTTTGGCCGCCACTTTTGTGATGACGAACGCATTTGCGGCACCGCTCCCGTCGGGCAAGCCGGCTGGCGTGAAGAAGGCGCAGATGGAAGCTCCGAACGCGCTCCTGATCGTCACCGGTCTGGGCCTTGCCGGCCTGGGCATCGGCCTGGCGGCTTCCAGCAGCGGCGGCGGCGTCGCCAGCTCGACCTCCTCGGTCTCGGGCACCCCGTAACAGGGATTTCCAGTCCGGAAAAAAATCGGGAGAGCCTTTGGGCTCTCCCTTTTTTTTGGCTTTGCGGTGGGATGGAGCTCAGCCCGGCGGGCGGAAGATTTCGGTTTCGATGATCCCGCCCGTGGGATGGATGTGCTGGCGGGCGCGCCAGACACGGCCGTTGTCGGTGTCCACCCAATAGCTGTCGGTGAAGGACCAGTCCGGCTTGCGGGCGCGGCAGGATTCATCCACCCGCATGGTGGTGATCGGCTGGCCCAGGATCTTGATGGTCTGGCGCCCGGTGGCGCGGGCGCTGCACGCCACCAGGACGCCATACATGTCCATCTCGGGATAATCCTGCAGCCTTGTGCTGGTGAAGGGCGCGCTGAGCGCGGCGGCCGGCGATGGCAACACGCCGCCGCGCGCGGTCATGCCCGACAGGTCATGGTCCAGGCCCAGGGTGCGCGCGATGCGCCCGTCGCGGGTGACGATCACCACCTTGGCCGCGGAGGTCCAAAGCTGCTCGCCGCCCTGGTCGGTGCCCAGGACCACCAGGTTCTCGTTGCCGCCATCCTGCATGAAACCCATCGAGGCATAGGGAATCGCCGCGGCCTGTGCGCGGGTGACGCGCACCTTGCCGAAGCTGGCCGACAGGCTCTGGCGCGCGATCTGCAGGAACTGGGAATAGTTGGTGTTGCCCGATTGGCCGGAACTGCATCCCGCCGTGAGCAGAACCAGCGCGAGCGCCGAAATCCGCCTCACACCAGGGCCTTGATGATGGCCTTCAGCTGCGGGGCGATATCGGGGCGCGACAGGCCGACCGCGATATTGGCATGCAGGAAGCCAACCTTGTCGCCGCAATCGAAGCGGGCGCAATCGGTTTTCACGGCATGGAACGGCACCTTGCCGATCATCTGCGCCATGGCGTCGGTCAGCTGGATCTCGTTGCCGGCGCCGCGCTCCTGCTTGTCCAGGATGGTGAAAATCTCCGGCTGCAGGATGTAGCGCCCGATGACGCACAGGTTGGACGGCTCGGTGCCGGTGGCGGGCTTTTCCACCACGCCCAGCACTTCGGTGGCATTGCCCTTGATCGCGCCCGGCTTGACCACGCCATAGCGCTTGACCTCGGCCTGGGGCTTTTCTTCCGCCGCCACGATGATGCCGCCGCCGACCTGGTTGTAGGAGGCGATCATCTGCGCCAGTGCGCCGGGCTTGCCCACCATCAGGTCGTCGGGCAGCAGCACCGCGAAAGGCTCGTTGCCGACGAAATGGCGGGCGCACCACACCGCATGGCCAAGGCCCAATGGCTGTTGCTGGCGGATCATGCCGACCGAGCCGGTCTTGGGCAGCATTTCCAGCAGGCTGTTCAGCTCGGTGGTCTTGTCGCGCGCTTCCAGCAGCGACTCCAGCTCATAGGCATGGTCGAAATGGTCGGCGATGACGTGCTTGCCGCGCCCGGTGATGAAGACGAATTGCTCGATCCCGGCGTCGCGGGCTTCTTCCACCGCATACTGGATGACCGGCTTGTCCACCACCGGCAGCATTTCCTTGGGAATGGCCTTGGTGGCGGGCAGGAAACGGGTTCCCATTCCCGCGACGGGAAAAACGGCTTTGCGGACGGGTTTTATGGTGGTCATGCGTTTTCCGGGGGATGTTTTCCCAAACGGCCTGTTTCATGGCATGGGGCCGCCATTATTGTCCAGTTTCAAGGATTTGGCGGGCCAATGAGCAAAGCGGCGTGGATCGGCATATGGGCCGTGGTGATGGCGGGGCTTACCCCCGTCCTTGCCGCGCCGGCCTCCGTGCTGATCGCCGAGGTACAGGCCGCGCTGGACAAGGGCGATGCCAGCCAGGCCGCAAACCTGGCGGAAACGGGCTTGAAAGAAGCCGGTCCCGCCGAACGCGGGCGGCTTCTGCTGTATCGGGGGCTGGCGCAGGAACTGCTGGGGGCCACAGACGCCGCGGTCACCGATTTCACCCAGGCGCTGGCCAGCAATGCGCTGCCGCCGGAAGAGCGCGCCCAGGCTTTCCTGCAGCGCGGCTTCCTGCGCGATGGGCTGGGAAAGCTGGAACCGGCGACCGCCGATTACAGCGCCGTCATCGCGATGAAAGGCGAGAGCCTTGCCACCGCGCTCAACAACCGCGCCAACATCTACCGGCGGCAGAACCGGCTGACGGAAGCGCGGCGCGATTACCTGGCGGCGCTGTCGGCCGGCGGTGGCAAGCCCCAATACAGCTATTACGGTCTGGGCCAGATCGCCGAAGCGATGCATGACACGCTGACCGCGCGCAGCTCTTACGCCAGGGCGCTGGCGGCCGATCCCGATTACAGCCTGGCATCGGAGCGTTTGGCCGCGCTGGGCGGTGCGCCGGAAGGGACGCTCGCCGACGCCGACAAGGTGACCTTGCGCGCGCCCGCGCCGGCCGCGTCACCGGCCGATGCGGCGCGAGGCTTCAAGGTGGCCACCGAAGCCAGCAAGGAGCCGGACGGCACCATCGTGCTGCATCCGCCGCGCAACCGCACAAGCCCGAACAATCCGTCACCGGACAATGTCGTGCTGCGCTCTCCTGGACCACAGGCGCGGCCGATCGCGGAGCGGACCATGCGCGCCGCGCCGCCGCTGTCCAGGAAGCCGGCGCTGCGTCCGGCGCTGGACCAGCGCGAGCGCCCGCCCGCCCCGTCTTCCGTCCCTTCCCAAACCGGCGGCCCCCGAGGTCCAGCTGGGCGCCTGGCGCAGCCAGGCCGAGGCCGAGGCCGGCTGGGACAAAGCCAAGGCCAGGGCCCCCGGGATACTTGGACCCGTTCGGCCGCACATCGTGACCGTCGAGTTGCCGGGCCGGGGTCTTTATTATCGCCTGCGGGTGAGCCCGAGCGGTCAAAGCCAGAAGGCCCTGTGTGACAGTTTGGTGGCGGCCGGCGTGGCCTGTATCCCCATAAGAGGCTGACAGGCGGTCATTTTTTGCCGGAATAGCCTTGTTAGCAATTGCGGAATCAGTATGGTCGCTCAGGCTGTGGGGGCACGGGCTGGAGTCGCATGCGCGCCGGAACTTTTGGCTTTGGAGCCGCCTTTGCGCTGTTGCTGACCGCGGCAGCGCCCGCCGCTGCTTCGCCCTGGGCCGAAGTGGGCGATGCCCAGATGCGCGCGGACCTGGAACTGCTGAACGCGTCCGGCGTGATCCGCAACCTGACCATGACATGGCCGCTGCCCTGGCAATCCCTCCAGGCCGCGCTGCAGAACAAGGACCTTCGAAGCCAGACCCCGGCGGTGCGCGCCGCCGCCCATCGCCTGCTGGCGCTGGCGCAGGCGGGAACCGCGCAGGGATTTTCCGGCAGCGCCTATGCCGACTTCACCAACCGCTCGGACGTCATTTACGGTTTTGACGGCATGGGCCGCGGCGATGGACAGGCGCAGCTGTCGCTGGGACTGAACAGCGGGATTTTCTCAGGCCGCGTTTCGCTGGGCGCCATCACCAACAATTTCGGCAAGAAGCCAAACAAGCTGATGGCCGACGGCACCTATTTTTCCGCGCACCTCGGCGATGCGCTGGTCTATGCCGGCTATCTCGACCACTGGTGGGGTCCGGGCCAGCTCTCATCCTTGCAGGTGTCCAACGATGCCCGGCCCATGCCGCAGATCGGGTTTGAGCGCGCCAGCACGGCGGCATCCAGCTGGCCGGTGCTGCGCTGGCTGGGGCCGTGGCAGTTCGAATTCTTCCTGGCCAAGCTCGACGGGCCGCAGATCCAGTCCAATGTCTATTATAACGGCGCGCACCTGACGATCAGTCCGCTGCCGGGACTGGAACTGGGCATCGCCAAGACCGAGCAGTTTTGCGGCCAGGGCCATCCCTGTTCACCGTTGCGGGACTATTTCACCAACTTCGATTTCTCCAACCATCCCGACAACGTCAACGGCCAGGGTTCGTTCGAACTCAAATACAGCGGCGCGGTCGCGAGCCTCGCGTTCCAGGTCTATGCCCAGATGATGAACGAGGATTATTCCTTTTCCAGCAGCTCCGGCTCCAGCCACCTGTTCGGCGGCAGCATCTTCGTGCCCACGGCCGGCAGCCCGGTGAAGCTGACGGCGGAATTCACCGACACGATCGCCACCAGGACGCCGTTCAGCTTCGGCAACTTCATCTATGGCTACACCTACACCAACGGCCAGTATCCGGACGGCATGCGCTACCGCGGCCGCACCCTGGGTTTCAGCCTGGACACCGATTCCACCCTGGCATCCCTGCAGGGCAGCTGGAGCGATGCCGCCGGGCGCTTCTATGAAATCAGCCTGCACCACGCCACCATCGGCAACCGCCACGGCCATGGCAACATCATCAGCGATCCGCCGGT
>Ga0206908_1024_pt1 | contig 30112 bp, 17 predicted proteins | sample Alteio_BWOrgHeat_78_FD_152979 | JGI IMG/M metagenome (GOLD analysis project Ga0206908, IMG submission 152979) | Enriched cells from forest soil in Barre Woods Harvard Forest LTER site, Petersham, Massachusetts, United States -... | ecosystem: Environmental > Terrestrial > Soil > Temperate forest >... | reverse complement strand
AGCACGTTGGCTAGCGCCATCTGCTCGGGGTTAGCACACCGAATCTCTAGCAAACGTGGCGAACACACAAGTATGCTCATGCACTGCGCCCGCGAAATCGCTACGTTGAAACGATTCTTCTCAAACAGAAACTCCATATCGCGCGGCATATCATCACCGCTCGAAGTTGCCATCGAATAGAAGACAACGGGAGCTTCCTGCCCCTGGAATTTATCGACTGTTCCGATGCGTACCCCGGTAATTCCCGCCTGTTCGAGCCGCTCCATGATGAGCTTACGTTGCGCATTGTACGGAGAGACGACCAGCACGTCGTTTACCGAAAACGTCCGCGCAACGGCTTCGCCCGTTGCGTTGGAGACCGTGACGGTTCCTCCGAGCAGTGCGGTGATCTCGCGAACGATTGCATTGGCCTCTTCAGAAGATCTGCGCCCGTTGCCGCTGTGCTCGATGCCGATGAACCGCAATCCGCTTCCTTGTAAGCTCGTTGATGCAACTGCGTTCACGCGCGTGGCTGCATCCGCGTGTAACCGGTCTTCGTAGACGGCGTGCGAGAGAAATCCACAAATCTCCGGGTGCATCCGATGCGAGATATCCAAGAATATCCCACGATCGGGCGGAATCGTTGCGCGATCGCCGAGCAGATGCTGTAGGATGGAGAGATCGGTGCCGATCGGATGCGAGGCCTGCGAGACTTGTTTGAGCTGCAGCGGATCCCCAAGCAGCACAACATTGCGCGCCGCGAGCGAACAACCCAGCGCATCCGCGATTGAAATTTGCCCGGCTTCGTCGATAAAGAGATAGTCGAAAAGTCCGGCGAGCGAGGGATCCGACCACGCATACGGCGTGCCGGAAGCGAGCTGGCACGATGTATCCGCTAACGATGCGATGTCATCCGAGCTTTTTACGAATGCCTTTTCGAGCGGGGAAACGTACTGCGAGCCTTCGGTCATCCCGCTTTCTTTGTGGCAACCGTGGAAGTTTACGTTACGCGTGGCAGCCTCGGTTTCAACCTTGCGCAACAAATTGTGGATCGCTTTGTGCCCGTTTGCGAGGATGCCAACTCGTTTTCCCGCAGCGAGGAGATCGACGATCGCATGAGCCGCTTTCGTCGTTTTTCCCGAACCCGGCGGCCCTTGAATGAACAGATGGCTTTGTTCCAATGCTTGGATGCGCCCGGAGATTTCCTGTGGAGCGACGCCTGCCGGCTGCACGACGGAGATTCCGGCCAAACGGGGTTTCGATGCGAGAAGAAGATCGAACATCGCGGGATATTCGCTGGCCAGCCGATCCGATACATATGCTTGCGCAACGCGCTCGATCGCTGCGCGCTGAAGGTTCGTCGGTATCGGCGTGCCGGGGATGAGTGCGCGCAACGATTCGGGTGCGATCGCCGCGTTTAATTTTATTGCAATCGCTCCGTGCGTATCGTCGAGGTTAACGATTTCCCCCGCGGATTTTCCGCTGTACGGATCGATTGCCTTCGAACGGATGTTGTGTTCCTGCGGAGGGAAGGCATAGGTATAGACGCTGTTGCGATCTCGCGCCCCGAGTTTGTACGGTTCGATATCCCCGCGCAGCGATAGCCCTGTAATTGCTTCCCGATCGTGCTCCTCGATCTCGTTCGGATTGGCGAGGCGGTCGAAATATTTCCACCACTCCGGCTTCGCCTCGCGGCGGTGATACTGCAAGAGATTCCCGAGCATCCAGCGCGCACGCACGTCAGGCGCCGCGGCGCGCAGATCCTCGAGCGCATCGAATCCCGCGATACCGGAAAGCAACCGTTGCTCGAGTTCGGTGCGTTCGGGTTCTTCTTGCGGAGCTTTACTCTCCGGCTCCTCGCGCCAGGGAATCTTCTCGTCGCGGCCGGCATTGAATTCGTCCAACCGCGCACGCAACCACTCGCGCAGATAATACGTCGAGCGGCAATCATCTTCGTTGTAGCGTTCGATGTCTTCGAGCAGCGCCTGCTCGCCGCTCACAAGCCAGGATTCGAACATCACGATCGAATCGTCGCCGCGCTGCGTCGCCGTCGAGCGCTGCATTTCATAAAATGCTTCGAGTTTCTTGATTGAATAACTCGGTTGTGAAATCCGCAAACTCTGTCTGACGATCTGAAAGAGATCGACGAAAATACCCCGTCGCAGAAACGTATCGAGCAGATCGCCCCGCGAGGCAAAGCGCCCGGCTAATCGTTTGAGCGCGGTCGTTTCATACGGTGCGTAATGATAGATGTGAAGATCGGGATATTGCTGCAAACGCTCCGCGCAGAAATCCATGAACTTTTCGAACGCCTTCTGTTCGCCGGTGCTGTCTTTTGCCCACCAAGCTTGGTAACGTTCTTCATCCGGAAGGTACACGCCGAAAAGATATTCGAGCCCGCGATCGGGGCGATAGAGCGGATCTCCCTCCATATCGAAGAAAATGTCGCCGCGCGCGGGAGCTGGGAACTTGTAAAATCCATCGCCGGATTCGATCTCGCGGAATTCGTAAAAATACTTTTGCGACGTGTCGTTACCGTTGCGCGCCGCTGCGAAAGCGGTGCGCTGTTTGTGCTGGAGCGCGGCCTGCGCGCGCAAATGTTCGAAAGTGCGCTCGGATAGCGTTTTCGGCCGCTGCTCGGAAGTTGCAGCGGCAAGCGCGCTGAGCGTTGTGATCCCGCCCGCTTCAAGCTTTGCGATCTGGTCTTTACGCATCCACGCAACGATACTTAAATGATCGTCCCGATCGCGTTGCCGCTCGCACCGCACGGACCAGGGGCAAATCACACAATGCTTGCACACGACAGGGTAGGTTTTATGTAGCGTCTCCATGCGTTTGAGGAAGGAAGCCTTCACATGCCGGTAATATGCGGAGAAATCGTCCACCCGAAAGTGCCGCTCGATACCGCTGCCTAATATAATCGCCATACGTTCCGGCATAGTACCGGTAAGCCGCGCGACGTGCTCGCTGTAATTGCAGAGCTGCACGAGAAAATATGGTTTGGGACTAAGCGCAAGTTTCGTGTCGATAACTTCGTAGTTCCAGGCGAATCGCTCTGACGGAACTTCGATGCGACGCAGAAAATCCGCGTAACCGACGAACGTGCTGTCGAAAAATGTCGCTTGATAGATGATCTCCGCGCCGGCTTCCATCGCGGCTAGCGTCCGAGCCTCCGCAGCATGCAACGCCTCTATCGTGCGCTCCGGCCGCCCATCGAATGCAACGAATCCTGATCCATGGAGGCGCTTGAAGTGCGCAACGAACCGTGCCTCATGTTCTTCTCCTTTGTGGGCGACGAGTTGGGTGGTGGCATCCGGCTCCGGGCGTTCCAGCTCCCCCAGTGCCGCCAAGCGCTCCAGCTCGATGAGATGTTCGCATTCGACGTAGTTATTCAAATCCGTCGCCGAAAAGACGACTTGCCCATCAATCACCTGCATAATGCACCCATCCTACCCCACCACAATGCCATACGTATGGCACTGTGCGCCAAAGCGTCAAACTTTCTTGCCGGGGATGCGCTGCAGGGAGGCTTTTGCGTGATAGACTATTGTGAAGAGAACATGGTTGTCTACGATTCGCCCGAGATCGAATGGATCGCCGGGCGCCCGGTGGCAAAAGTGAGCCCGCGCCGAAGGCATGGGCTGCTACAGTCGCGCCTGCTCACAGCGATCGCCCATGCGGCGGGATCGCGCGGCGACACGCTGCCAGAATGGCGCTTCCATCTCGCCGATAGTCCGGAAGGCCGCACGACGTTTGTCCCCGATGTCGCATTCGTTTCGTACGAGCGTTTGCGCGCACTGAGCGATGAGGAAGCAGAAGAACCACCATTCGCTCCCGATATCGCAGTTGAAGTACGATCCCCATTCGACCGCGAGAAAAACATCATTGCCAAGGCCGAACTCTACCTACGCAACGGAAGCACCCTAGTACTCGACATCGACCCCGATACCCCATGCATCCATGCGTACGCCACTTCCGAATCAACGCGAGAATTCAAAGAGCAACTATTTCGCCCCGGCGAAGCCTTTACTCACCCCGCAATCCCCTGGCTCCGCTTCGATGTAGCGCCTCTCTTTGCAAATCTTAACGTCCCCCGTTAGCCTACAGCTCGGCTTGTTGAATCCGAAGGCTACAATTATGGATTGTAAAAATCGGCTCGAAAGAGATAGGTTCCCGAAACTTTCCGGCAGTATAGGATTCTCGGGCTGTACTGGGAGTCTAGAGCGGCTCTAAGAGTTGCGTGATCGAGTGTAGGGTTTTTCGAACTTTGGTAAACGCTTGCCGCAACCTTTTGCCCGTCGAGTCCTACGGTAATTTGAATAAGAACAGTCGCTAAAGTGCCGTGAGGAACTCCCTCCGGCGTGAATGGTTCGGCTGTATTTGTGGCGCGAGCATCTGCAAAGGGGATTACGCAATCTGGATGCTCAAGCGGAGAAATTGATTTTACTAATAGTGGTTGAATGTTCGTTGAGGCATTAGGATTTTGCGGGGGCAAGAAAGCCGCCAATTCATTTGCGGGTAGGTGGGAGTAATATACTTTGGGATCACGATAGCGTGTCGCACCGATGCTTCCCGTCGGCTCACAGGTCGCGGTTCCCTTATCTACCCATTGAGGCGCGTCGGTTATGCCACTGATCACCCATGCGTCGAGTATAGTTACAGCTTCTGGAAATTGGACGAAATTTACGCCGGAAGAAGCCGTAGGTGAGGGCCAGAGCGTACCATCCTCCTCGACGAAGTGACGAACCGTATAGGTCATCGCGACGTGTGGCACGGTAACGCGATACCATCCGGAATCGGTATAAAAGATAACGTCGCCGGTAAAATTACGTGGGGTCTTAGCCTCAATGGTAAAACCGTATAACCCAGACGGCAGCCCTTTGGGATCAGCGGCTACAGGGATATTGACACTCGCCGGACACGTTTCAGCCACTTCCGCGCGGAGACATCCTTGAGTAACTCCACAAAGGCTGGCGATGCCAAAGAAACTCAACAAAATACGATGCAAATAGGCCATTTAAAGCCGTTAATGTGCGGAAGCCAGCGAAAATCCTTCGAGCAGGACGGCCCTCTCCCTTATGGGAAACCGCCGTTATGAAGCAGCTCGTATCGGTGATTGCCTCAGTCGAGGAAAAAACGCCTTGATTTGGCTGGTAATCGCCATCGTGCTGTCTGCTGGAATTACGGCGGATGCGGCATTTGGTACCGGCGGAGAGTTATATCCGATTGTTTACGGATGCATCTTCTTTACAGCGCTTATGAGTCTTTCGCACCTTTGTTATTCTGGGTGTAAGGCTATAACGAGAATTATCGCATTTATTGTCGCTATTCTTTTAATCCTGTGCGATATTGGTATCCGCAAGCCGCAGTTCCATCATGACTCAATCATGTTGCTTTGCTTCTTAAGCGTTGCATGCGCAATTGTTCTTTTCGTGATGCTCGTTTTCGGAAAAGGTAGCTCTGGACGATACTGGATTCCTCTTTCAAGCGGGGATATTGTCGATCATGAAATCGTCGAAAGTTATGAAAAATCCAGAGACCGAGGAGTCGATTCCGAAGGCCATATTCTCTGGCCAACACGAAAATTTAAAAAACTAAGCAAGCGTCGTTAGGAGACAACATGATTCAGGTTACGAGTTCGTACAGGTTCATCGCCCCGTCATCCTACTGCAATACACGAAGCCGTTATCAAGTTTGTATTACGGTGAGGAACTCGTAAGGAAGGTTTCAACTGCTGCTTCGAGTGCGTGGCGGTTAACGTATGAATCGGATGCTCCGGCCGGCAACTGTGCGTCGGCTCGAGCAACTCTGTCGTAGACTTGTTTCCAGGCTGTGCCGGCTGAGCCCGTCTCCATTGCTGCCAAGGCAAAGGGGCCTGCTAGCATATTGGAACTAACGTTTTGCTTGGCTTTCTCGGAAACCCAAACGATTGCGGCATGCGGGTTTTGAGGATCCAAACCGGCATAGTGGATATCGGGATCGTACGAAGGCATCTTATCCGCCGGCATGAAACTTACCAGTACTGTTGGATCGTCTGGCGAAAGTAATTTATGAACGCTCGTCAAGAGTGCTTGTTTCTCGGAAGAGCTGAATGCTGTAGCATCAATTTCCACGCTTTCGCGAAATTTTACCGAATTTCCGAAATGGGCGATAACCATATCCCGGAGGGCGTGTCGATTCTTGTAACGATCGCTTTCGCCTGCCGGTAGAACGCTATCGGCGTGCGCGGCAGCATCGTATACTGTTTTCCATTTTGTTCCAGCATGGCCATCATCCATTACCATAAGGGCCATAGCTACAAACATTGCCTGAGTGTAGGCATCTTGTGAGAGTGTCTTTTTTGCAGCGGCTCCTTCCCAGATAGTTGGTCGCTCGGGATGCTCTTTATCGATACCGATTCCCATATAACAAAAATACTTGTCGTAGGTCGGCATCTCATTTTCGGGTTTTGTCCGCGTGTTGTAGATGAAATCCGGAGAGTTTCCGTCATATCTAACCGCAGAAAATAACTGCGTGAAATCGTCGTTGTCGAAATCAAGATCGACCGATGCGAGTACTTGGGAACTCATAAAAATTATCCCCAAAACCAATAGAACTAAGACCCTTTTGAACACGCTTATTCTCCTTGGGGCTCCTCGGGTTCGTCCATGTCTGTTACTCCCTCCTCATTGCTATGACCTTGTCGCTGTGGAATATTTAACTGCAGGACGGCCCATGGTCTTATGGGAAATCGCGGTTATGAAGCAGCTTGTGTTTGTCCTTGCTGGGCTTTGTTTTCCCGGCTCCGTCCTGGCCGCGGTTCAGCCCGTCGCGATACCAACAGCGTCCGGTATTAGAATAACGCTTTCACCAGCGCTTGAGGCGATCATCGATAAGGCCGATACTGATGGCGATTCCGCCACCGTAGATACTATTTCAGCGTATATTACGGCGCATCCGGAGGAAGGAGATGCGTATGCCGTTCGCTGCGAGATATATCAAGAACTCGATAAGAAAAGCAACGACTATTCGGTGGGCCTAGATGATTGTAAAACTGCCGCTAACCTCGCGCCGAATAGCGCCTTCGTTCATTATGCCTATGGGGATGCACTCTACGATCTCGGGCAATTTAAAAATTCTCTGGCTGAATACTCAACCGCGATAGATTTAGGACAGAACGATCGCGGAATATATTGGAAACGCTGCGATGCATACAGGAGAACTGGGGATCTTGATTCCGCTTTAAAAGATTGCAATCGCCAGATCGAATTGACACCCAATAATTTCGACGCGCTAAATGAACGGGGGGTCTTGGATGTAGCGCGCAAAGATTACACAGGCGCGATAGGCGATTTAACCGCAGCGCTTAAACGAAAGCCGCATGCGATAGACACCCTATATTGGCGAGGCATAGCATACCTCGGCCTAGATGTTCCGAATCTAGCGGATGCAGATTTGACGCAATGCATCGAGCTTGGCGATACTTCTCCCGATACATATATGAATCGAGGGTGGGCTCGTGTAGGCTTACACGAGAAAGACGCAGCTTTGGCAGACTGGCAAAAAGCCGATGCAGACTATCACGCGGCTGGATTGGGCCTACAAGCATCAATAGTAGAAGCACTAATAAAAAACATCGATAAGCTTCTAATCCACTCAAAATAAAAATATGATAAAGCATCCGGTCGTCATCCTTGCAATAACGTTGCTCCTATTGCCTTTTGTTGGATTTGCTATTATGGAAGGTATTAGTAAATATGAGGAAGTTGATGCAGCAGGCAAAGCACGGTGGATTGGATCTAACATTGTACCGGGCATGAAACGGGTTGATGTGTATGGCTTGCTCCGATCGAAAGGTTTAGTTGCGTATAACGACATGTACGAAAAAGGCGTACCGGTTCCAGCGGCAGATCCAGACCCGAAAAATCCACTGGTTGGTACTGGTTGTGATATGCGAGATCACTCGAGTACGATGTGGCCGTTTAAGAATGAGCCTATTCCTAAACTAGAGGGGGGATGCGCTGATGAAAGTCTACCCAAGAATCGTGTGATAAATCCAGCAGCTAACGTTGAACTTGGCGGAGCGTCTAATTTTATCTGTGGATGGACCACTCTTGTAAAGATAAATTTTTCTAACGAAGACCGCGTCACAAAAATCCAGATCGATAAACCTCAAGTAACCTGTCTGTGATAACTCGTGAATTCGTTCCCGCTTCTTCAAATCCAAGGTTTTTACGAAGAGGCTGCTGGGCATTTTTCTGTAGGTATATTTACATGTTACATAAAACTCTATAGCATGCTTGTAATTAATGGCAACGGACATCCCTATGCTGAGACGGGGACAGAAGGGATATACTGGGCTGTCGTAGATTCAGATCCGTCTAAAGTGGGGTACGATAGCCTACTTGTTCCCGCGCGCCGTTCGTACGCCAGTCGGTTCAAGGGAATGTATGGGGATGCCGATGCCTATGTTCGAAACGAGCGCGATTCATGGTTATAATTGCCAGAGGGTGCTGATTGGTAGGGCGATTGTGCCGTTGGAAAACGGTACGACTTTATCTCCGCAATAGAAAAGTATGCCGCGGTGAAAGCGATCTTTAGCAATGCTCGCAAGAGTGAGAAGCCCGGAGAAATCATCGGCGCGAACCGTTGTTGCTGCTTTGACCTCTACGCCGACGATTGCGCCACCACGCTGTTCAATGACGAAATCAACTTCGTGCTGCTTACGGCGAAAATGCAAAAGCGTGTATTCCGAGTGTCCTTCGAAGCTTGCGAGCTTCAACAGCTCGGTACCCACGAAAGTCTCAATGAGAAAGCCGATATGCGAATCGCTCGGTGAAATATTGAGGAGATTCCCATAAAGCCCTGAATCTGTAATGAGCATTTTAGGCGTGCGAATGATCTTCCCGTCGACACCCCCTGCCCACGCGGGGAGCTCCTTAATAAGAAATGTCGCTTCTAAAAGTGCTGCGTACCGTCGTATCGTCGTCATGGGAAGCTGCGTATCATTGGAGAGCGTTGTGTAATTACGGGGACCGCCCGAGCGGCTAGCGAGCGCTTTGAGAATTCGTGTAATGCCAGTTTCGTCTTCAATATCACTGATGCTTTTGATCTCACGTTCGATGACGGTGGTGAGATAGGAGCCAAAAAAGGCATCGCGTCGAACGCGCGTTCCGCGTGCAAGTACTTCAGGGTATCCACCGGCAAGTGCACGATCGATGATCGAATCCCGCGTATGCGACTGCAAGTCAATATCTTGGGGGATATCGCGAGCATCCGAAAACACCCAGTGGAGAAAAGAACCTGGAGTATTTTCAATTTCGCATTGCGCAAGGGACCACATACGCAGCAGCTCCACTCGCCCAGCGAGTGTTTCCGATGTTTTCGGAAGTGTTAGGATATTTGCAGAACCCGTGATGAGAAAGGAGCCTGTTCGGTGGCTGAGATCGACTTCGCGTTTAATAGCGATCATCAGTTCGGGAACCCGCTGAACCTCGTCGATAACGATCCATTCCGAAGCGCGCCGCTCCTCGAGGAAGCCCTGCGGGTTCGCACGGACATCAGCAAGTGTCGCGGCGTCGTCGAGAGTGAAATAGGGTGCCTGCCGGAGGGCAGCTTCCGGCACTCGCTCGCCGACAACAATAGGAGCCCCAGGCGGGGTTAGGGCCGCCTGCTGGGCTAGTGTAGATTTGCCTGCTCGGCGGGGGCCCATCAGTAAAATCACCGGAGTATCCGCCCGCGCCTCCGCCAGGTTTTTGGCAATTTTCCGCTGGAGCATATCCCCATGTTTACAGAGAGGCGGAGTAAAATCCTCCACCACATGGAGTATTATCCGCCACCAAGTGGCCAATTTCGCCATGAATAGCCAGACCGTTAGAAAATTATGGTTTTGTTTAAGGATTTGTAAGAATTCTGTTTAGAGCTTTTGGGGGCGTTTACGGTTCTCGGGGGCCCTGCTTGGTTTACCTGAAAGTCTAACGTGATTATCCACGGTGATTCCACATTGTGGAGGCCGAGGGGGCTTGTCACGTTTACGGGTTAACGGACCTGCTCGCCTCGCTAAGCTAAGGTGTTGACCCGGAAGTCCTTTTTGGGGATACTGTGGATAACTCTTATGATTCGTCCGGTACGGGCTGACGGGCGTATTGACGCGGGCGGCGTCTTTACTCCCATATATCGGCCACGAGTCGTAGATCGTATTGCGGCAGCTGCGCAGCAGCGCGTCGTACTAATTGTCGCTCCAGCGGGCTACGGAAAGTCAACGGCTCTCCGGCAGTACCTCGAAAGCGCGAACGAACCCTACGTCCGATACGACCTTCATGCAGACAATGCGAATCTGTTGGGTTTCATGCGTGGTTTTGCCGACGCGATCGGCGATATCGCCCCGGACGCCCGCGCCACCGTAACCAGCGCTTACGAGTCCGCGCACCGCTCGCCTACCCCTGGCGCCGATCTCGCCCTCTGGATGCACGCTCACTTAAAGGCGCACGCGGGGCTTGTCGCGATCGACGATCTGCACATAGCCGAAGAAGAGCCCGAAGTTTCGAAGTTCCTCACCTCGCTGATCGATCGCACGAAGGGCCGCATCCGCTGGATCCTCGCGTCACGTTCGTACCTGGAACTCCCAGTCGGCTCATGGCTCGCGTATCAAGAAATGGACCTCGCCGTCGACGAAGCCGACCTAAGATTTACTCCGGAAGAAGCCCGAGATACCGCTAAAGCTTCGAACGTTCGGGTACGTGAGGAAGAGCTTTCTGAGTTACTCGATCTAACTGACGGATGGCCAACGGCACTGAGCTTCGCCCTACGCTCCTCGACACGTTCGCTTGATTTACGTAACGTTCGAGCAAATACGCGCGATCTTGTATACCGATATCTTGCCGAACAGGTTTACAATACGCTTTCCGACCGCGAACGAGAAGTGCTATCGCTTGCCGCTCTTATGCCGCGGATTGATCTCAGTGTGCTGCAACATGCGGGATATGACGATGCGTTAGCCTCGATCGAAGATCTTCGTAACCGCGCAGCCTTTATTACGCCCGATAAATCGCAACCGGGGATATACCATTGTCACGATTTATTTCGCGATTTCGTTCGCTACCAAATCGGTCTCGAAGGGGATACGGCGCTTCGCTCGACTCATGCGAAAGTTGGCGCTGCCTATGAGGCGGCTGGTGATCTTGCTAACGCGCTTCTTCAGTATGCCGATTCCGGCGACGCCCAAACGATTTTACGTATTCTCGATGAGCATGGATTTGCGTTGATGGAACAGGGGAATGGAGACATCCTTTCCAGAGCAATCGATTCGCTGGATGCCGCAACACGAGCAACCGCCGCGATGCCGCTGGCAATCCGAGGCCTTATCGATGCCAGTGCCGGTCGCTACGATCAAGCGGAATCGCTCCTCAAAAGAGCTGCGGATCGTGCTCGCGATCCCGAGCAGCGCGCGCAAATGCTCTTACCGGTTTGCCGTATTGCTGCCAACCGTGGAAATAATGACACGGCGGTATTGCGGAGCATTGAGGAAGACGAGCAGGTGTCGGTTGACTCTCGTTCCCTTGCAGCGGCTCTAGCGTTGGTGCTGCAGCTTCGCACTGGTCAGCATGAGGGGGCCCGGGCGAAGCTCGACAAGATCCTTGATGCTGCTCAAGTTACAACGTCACCTGTAACGCGGATTCGCTTACTGCAACTCATGGGTCCTGCGGCTTCGGACCTCGGAGACTTGGCGCTCGGTCGTGATCTTTTCGCAGCGGTTGCCGAATCGGCATCGGAGCGAGGCCTGCATAGTATTGCCAGTAGAGCGTTCTCCGGCCTCTCAGTTAATGCAGGTCTTTACGATCATGATGCCGCGCGGAATCTTTGGTACGCGCAACAAGCTGCGGTTTCAGCTGCCAAAGGTGGTGAAATCCTTGACATACAGACGACTTCCCTTATTATGTTGGGTGCTGAAATTCGGCGGGGAAGTCCTCAGCAAATCATCCAGCTCGAACAGCAGCTGGCTCAACTTCGACTCGATCCGTTCCGCTTGGCCTTCGTGGGCAACTCAACAGCGATCAGGTACGGATGGGAAGCTCGCTTCGAAGACGCTTACCGAACGATGGCTCCCGCGTGGCCTCGCCAGTCATTTGCCTCCGACCGCGCCGTTTCGGGCTCTTATTGCGCCCTCTTTGCTGCTGCTTCGGGTCGAAACGACCAAGCGAAAACTATTGTTGCCGAGGTAATTAAAATTGTTGATAGGGAAATTCCAACAGAGGCTGCCCCGTATGGGGATATAGCAGCCCTGTTCTGCGCCCTAGCCGAGGCGGTTGCCGGGCGCCAAACGGCTGCGCAAAAAATCCTAAAACGGAACTTAAGCTCTAGTCATAAATATATTGAAAGCCTTAGTCGCATTATTGCCCATGCTGTGCGTACCCTCAAGAGCAAGGTAACCGAGCCCGAGTCGTTCGCGGTGGATGTTGAGGTCCTCAAGGATTCAGGATATGGTGGCTACGCCTTAACTGTCCAAACGATCATTGATCATTTTGGGGCTGTCAATGTCCGTGCCCCAAGCGATATCAAGCTCACCCCTACCGAAATTCAGATTCTGGGTCAGCTCTCCCTCGGCCTAGCCCCCAAAGAGATCGCCGAGGAGTCCGGTCGGAGCGTGAATACGGTCCAAGTTCACATTCAGAACGCCATAGAAAAGCTGGGCTGTCATGGACGTACGGAAGCCATAGTAGTGGCAAAGCGGCTAGGGCTACTAGCCGGCTGACTTCACTAGAAACTCCCTAGTGAAACTTCATTAGGGACAGCAGGACCCCCAAAAGGTACCATCCTTGTAACAAGACTCACCTTCAAAGGAGCCCAGTTACAAATGCTGACCGCGAGCCGTAGCTTCCCACCGTATCCGCTGTAATAGGCGGAACTGCTGGAAAGCAAGACAAGACAAAGACTTGAGGTGGCCTAACCGGTTCCGGTGAAGGCCATCCCCAAATCTTAGACCCAAAGCACTACACTACAGAAAGACAGAGCAACATGGATGTGTTGACGATCGCCGGAGTCGGTAAGACCCTCGGCGCTTCCCCAAAAACGTTAGTACCTTCTGCAATCGAGCAGCTTCAGGATACGTCGCTTACCGCCCATTCCGCGACGGATTCCGCTTTAGAAGTTGTCCTCGATCGTTTGTGTTTATCGCTCGCCGTTGCCAAGCCCGTCGGGCTCGCAACCTGGGCTGAGCGGGAAGGACAGCGTTTCGGAGCTGCCGGCGCAGCAGCCTTAGCCTCGGCTGCCGCCCACTCGATCGCTACTGCCGCATATCCCTTTGACGTCGACCACGGTCGCTTGCTCGCTACCCTTGAAGTGCTTAAGGGTGAGATCGATCGCGCACTGATGGCCCAACGCCCCAACGGCAAGAACCAGACGATGAGCGTGGACGTAACGGCTTCGCTCCTCACGATGCTCGGCGAACGCGACCACGCCACGTGCTCGCACTCCCGCGCCACCGCCGAATGGGCCCGCCGCATCGCCCAGGCGATGAACCTCTCGCAAGAGACAGTTTCGTTCGTCGAGATGTGCGCAGTGCTCCACGATATCGGCAAAATCTCCACCCCGGATCGCATTCTCTTCAAGCCCGGCGCGCTTAATGCCGACGAGTGGGAAATCATGCGCGAGCACTCCGGTGCCGGCGCCCGCATCCTTGAGCAGATTCCTGGACTTGCCAAATGCGCCCCGATCGTCAAAGCTCATCACGAGCGCTATGATGGCCTCGGATATCCGGACGGCTTAGCCGGCATCGACATCCCGTTTGAAGCCCGCCTGGTTGCCGTTGCCGACGCGTTCCACGCAATGATCAGCGATCGCCCGTACCGCAAAGCTACCGCCCCTCGTCAGGCACTTGAGATCCTCGCCGAAGGACGCGGCACACAGTGGGATCCCGATGTCGTCGACGCGATGCTCAGCCTCTTCAAACGCCCCGCCGTGCGCCAGACGCAGAGCGAGGACGACAAGAAGGCAGTCAACGCGTAACACAATCGTCTGTTCGCTCTAGGAGGGCGAAACAGCAAAGCTCCGGGGAACGATCTTTAGCCCGTTTCCCACGCAGGATGTGGCCCATACGCAACCTGCACGGAGCACAGCCCGACCGGGTGGTGGGCGAAACAAGGCGCCGGAGGAAACTCTCCCCGGCGCCTTAATTTTTGCTCATGTGATAATATTACGACAAAAAGTAATTTTGTGAAAAATAGGCGGGGGGATGAACAAGACACTTGATAAGTGGGTACTTAACCGAACCCTAACGGCGCGGCAAGGTGAAGTTACCGAATATATGATTTGCGGATATACCAACGCCCAGATCGCCGAAGAGCTTGGAGTCAGCAAGAACACCGTCGCAACCCATGCCAAAAACATCCTCGAGCGCGTCGGGGTAACAAACCGGCGCAAGCTTGCCACACTTTGTTTTGCAGGCAGCGAACAGCTAACCGAGCATCTCGAACTCAGCGACGGTTGGCCGACAGCCCTCAGCTTCACGCTTCGCTCCTCGACGCAACCGCTCGATGAGCGCAACGACCACGCAAACACCTCCAGTCTTATTTACCGGTACGTCGCAGAACAGGTCTACAGTACGCTCTCCGAACGCGAACGAGAGCTCCTCTCGTTCGCCGCGCTCATGCCTCACATCGATCTCAGCGTGCTCCAGCATGCCGGCTACGATGATGCCCCCGATTCTATAGAAGATCTCCGCAACCGCGCCGCCTTCATCATCCCCGACAAGACGCAACGCGGCATCTACCATTGCCACGATCTCTTCCGCAATTTCATCCGCTACCAAATCGGGTTTGAAAACGGCGCGGCCCTCAAAGCCACCCATGCCAAAGTTGGCTCCGCCTATGAAGCAGCTGGGGAATTTGCCAGCGCTCTTTATCAGTATTCCGATGCCAAAGATACAACCGCAATCCTTAGGATTCTCGATGATCATGGGTTCGCTCTTTTAGAGGAAGCAAACGGCCATATCGTAGCGCGAGCAATAGACGTCCTCAACCCAGCCGTCCGAGCTAAAACAGCTATGCCGCTTGCCCTTCGCGGTTTACTTGAAGCCAGCGCAGGTCGCTACGATCAGGCCGAATCCTACCTCAAGCGGGCAGCCAATCGCGCACACGATCCTGAGCAGCGTGCGCAAATGCTTATTCCCGTTGCTCGTATTGCTGCCAACCGCGGGAATCCCGATCTCAAGGTCCTCAAAGATATCGAAAACGATAAGCGAGTTTCGGCAGAAACACGTGCGCTTGCATTGGGAATAGCTCTCAACGTTCAGCTGCACCTTGGCGAGGTCGAGGGAGCGGCGGAAAAGATCGACCAAGTGGTAGCAGCGTCGACTAAGGCCAGCTCGCCCATGGTGCGAGCTCACCTACTCCGGTTTGCCGGGGCAGCAGCCGTGGAGGTCGGAGATCATCTCTTAGCACGAGAGCTGCTCAATTCCGTTGCCGAATTTGCTTCCGTGGCCGGCCTCCATAGTATCGCCAGTAAAGCCTTTGCCAGCCTTGCGATAGACCTTGGTCTATTTCATCACGATGCCACACGCCACTTGTCGTTTGCTCAACAGGCCTTGGTGGCTGCGGCAATGGGTGGTGAGAAGTTCGACCTTCAGATTTCGAGCTTACTCTTGTTCGTGGCGGAGGTGCGTCGCGGGAATAGCCAACAAGTCTCATTCCTTGAGCGGCAGCTTAGTCAGCTACAAATAGACCCGTCGCGCCTCGCAGATATATCTATGGGACTTGCGACGCGAAACGGCTGGGAAGGCAATTTCGAAGCGGCGTACCGCGTAATGTCAACGACCTGGGAAAAGAACTCCTGGGTTGCCGACCGGGGTGTCGCGGGGGGATACTGCGCGATCTACGCGGCAGCGTCTGGGCGCATGGATCATGCAAAAACTCTCGTAAAGCAAGTGACCAATCTCGTCGACAGGGAGCTATCCCCGGTTACTCAAGTGCCGATGACCGCCCTTTATGGCGACATCGCAATGCTCTTCTGTGCACTGGCTGAAGCGATTGCTGGCCGACAGACCTCTGCCAAACGTATCCTCAAGCGCCAGCTCGCCATGGAGCTAGAGTACGTCGTCAGGCTGAAACATCTGATCACGTACGCCGTTCGGGCCATTAAAAGTAAGGCCGTCGAACCCGAAGAGATCGTCTGCGATATCGAGGCGCTTCAACAGCACGGCTTCGGGAGTTACGGCATGCTTGTACAAACGGTCATCGAGCGCTTTGCCGCGCAATAAAAATCATCCATTTCGAGTGATAAACCTTCCGACTCGCATTGTGTATTGCATAAAGCATCAAGTTTTATAACATCGCGAAGAATAACTGTTGAATTGTACATTTACGATATTTAAAAACTCATTTTGTAGCTAGAAAGATAGTGGTGGCAATCTACTAGAAACATAGTGATGGTTATCACTAGAAACGTAGTAGTAACCACCACTAGAAACCTAGTGGGATAGACATATCACATTACATCTTGTATGATTGTCGTGAAGCACTCTATTGTCTAGGAGGATCGATAGTGAAGCGTATTGTCGCGGCGGTTTTGCTCGTGTTGATGATTTCGCAGAGCGGAGGAGCGACGCTTGCCGCCACTCCGATGGGATCTAACGTTCAACCATTGCACGTAGAGATTGCAAGCACACTGATGAATGCAGCATACGCTATCCATCAGCGATGGCTTGATACTGCAATCGGGGCTCGACTTGCAGGTCCGCTCGCGGAACAACGATTTGCAGCAATGCATGGCGCCGCTCCGGCGTTTCACCGTCCGGTTCATACCATCCAACCTCCGAATGTTTTTGCTTCCCATAGTGTTCCGCGGATTCAGCGGGGAGGAACGCGAGGGGCGTTTGAAATGCAATTTCATCCCACGTTCTTGCCAAACGGCTCTCGAGGCGTTCCTAATCCTGGTACGCCTACAGGCGGAGCGATTTTCGCAAACGGGCGTAGGATCCCAAGCGCTACAATGGTGCGATCGCAAGGCACGATTTCTCCACTATCACTTTCGACCTCACCGAATTTAACCGGAATTGTGCCGTGGTGGGATTATGTGAGCAGGGCCATTCCGGGCATCGGAACTGCTTCGGTCAATGTTTCCAACGGCGATCTCAATATTTCTGCAACGGATATTAGCGTGCCTGAACGAGGAAGCTCTCTCGTGTTTTCGCGCACATACGATAGCTTTTCAACCCATGATGTCGTCAATACCGATGGTACAACCCCATCGGTGTATGGAAATCGGTGGAGCGGTGGCGCCCTGGATAGCAGACTCGGTTACGATGCAACGCACAATGTTATAAGTTTTTATGATGGTGTCTCGGGTGCGCGCTACGATTTTGCAAGTAACGGTTCGGGAGGATGGATTGCGCCGCCCGGTGTTCATTTAAATCTGTACTACTATGGCAGCTGTCTTTATTCGGTAGTCAATTCGAATGGGTCGAGCTCCCTCTTTTGGTCGCCGAACACCCCGCAATGCAGTACGAATCCAGCAGGATATGCAGGGCGACTCTATCTCATGGCCGGAAGAAACTACGGCGACGTCAACGTACTCAGTTACTCATGGGTTGGCGGTGATGCGAGCAACCCGGAAAATCTTACACAAATTGTTGTGCAAAACAGCGACGGGCATGCACTCACGCTGCACTTCGCGCAGTTTAGCGGGCATACTGAACTTTCATCACTCGTGGCCCCTGATGGTACAACGACTACGACTTACAATTATGACCCGGCGGGAAATTTAACCGAGATCGATCACCCGGGCAACAATGCAGCGAGTAGCATCCCCAAAGTCTATGGCTATGCCGGTTCCCAGATGAATGCAATCCTCACACCTCGGTATACGCTCAGTGCTCGGGCAAACGGTACGGCAACGGAGGGTGATGTGATTTGGCTGTACTACAACGGCAATAATCAGCTGAACGAGTTCGCTGACTGGGGCATCGTGAATTTTACTCCCAATGATGGTACAAATACCGTTCTGCAATCAGCATATGCTACGGGATTGCAAACGTGGCAATGGATGACCCTTACCTATAACAGCGGCTCCACTGCGGTGGCCGATTCTAATGGACACGCATCGACATTTACGTTTGATGGTACCGGGCGAGTAACGCAGACTCAGGATTGGACCGGAAGCCAATGGCTTGTAACAAACACGCAATATGACTCGAACAACAATTCTATCGCAACGATCGATCCGCGCGGAAACGAAACCGATACCGCATTCGATGCAAGCGGAAACGTGATTGCCGTTGCTCTACCGCAGATTATAACGAGTGCCGGTACGTTTCGTCCAACGAAGCTCATCTCGTACGATAGCTTCAACAACATGACCGCAACCTGCGATGCAGTTTTCAACAATGCGCACGGCTTGAACTGGACGTCAAGTCCCTCGCCGAGTGATAGTTTATGCCCAAACACGAGCGGTGCTACCAGAGCCGTATATGATTACAGCGATACGAGCGAAGAACCGTACGGGAAGCTCATGGACACCTACAGCCCTTCCGGTGCGCACGAGCATTATAGCTATTCAGCCAGCGCCGAAGGAGGCGATTACGGATTAGTCACGAGCGTGCAAGGTGATACGGTCACGCAGGCCGATTCCACGAGCATTACGCCAACGAAACTTGCACTCTACGATGGCTACGGCAACATCATCTGCTCTGCGTCGCTGCAAGACGGTAATGGCACTCATTGGTCACGCACAACCTACGATGCCCTCAACCAGCCAACTAGCTCAGCAGGTACTGATGATGCAACCTTGAGTAACTCCGCGTGCCCGAACTCCAACCCCGGCATTTCCGGATCATATATCGTTTCAACAGCTTCGTATTATCCCGATGGGAGCGTAAATACGACGCAGAGTCCTTCCGAGCACCAAGTCGGTGTAAGTACAACCCATTTTTATGACGCTGACGGAAACGAAACGAACACAAACACGAATAACGGTTGCGTGGTTGGGCAAACCTGCAATCAGGGTACGACGCAGAAATTCTATGATGGAATCGACCGATTGGTCGAAGTCATTGAGCCAACCAACGCGCCCAATGGATCCTCCAGCGAAGATACATGGCCGTGGCTCACGCGCTACGCATTCGATCTGAGCGCAGGGAGCACGGTGAGCATCACCAATTCAAGTGCCTATTACGCGCATGGAAACCAATTCAAAACGCAACGCTACCTTCCGGGCGCGAGCGTATGGGACTCAGGGGGCGGTGTCACTGCCTTGAGTGCGATGGTTCGTCAGGAAAGCGCAGTCACGTCAAATGCGAGTCCGGCGCCACAGGGTACTCCTGCCCCCAATCAAACGGCGATTCCAGTCCCGCAGGAAAGCGCAATACCACGGATCGTCTCAACATTGTCCGGTCAATTCGCTACGCTAACCCGTGCGCAAAAAGGGAATCTCGCGCAGAAAAACCTCAAAAAACAAGCACCAAAAGTGCTTCCCGGTGCCTTGACGTTTCCCAAAACGCTGCGTTCGGTAGCAATCAGCATACCGCATGCCGCAGCCCCGAGCGCAGGTGGAAGGATTGGCGTACAAACTGCAGGGCTTACCACGCAATCGCTTCCTACGGGATCATGGATGGATGTGAGTGGAGAAGCCTATGATAGTGTCGATCGTGTGATGCAAGATTTACGTTACGTGCCCGGCAATACAAACGTGGTCACGCACTCGTACGCCTACGATACGGGAGCCGCAGGGATGCTTGTTTCGGAAACGACCGCCGTTGGTGATACAACGTCGTATGCGTTCGATAACGCCGGCAACATGACATCGACCAGTTTTTCGAATACCTCTTCGAGCACATACACACCCGCGAGAAATTATGTCTACGATCCAAATGGACAGATCGCGAGCGTGAGTAACCCGCAGTTTGGAACGTGGAGCTATGCGTATAATGCCGATGGCAACATTCAAACGATCACCGAAGGAGGCGGAGGTTCAGGGATCTCCGGCTATCCCTACAGCTCCGGCGCGATCACGTCTCCAGCAACATTTACTTACAGTTACTATAGCAATGGCTGGGCTTCAGGGGAGCAGGTCAGCGGCGCCAACTCGTATTCCCGGACGATCAGTTACCGGCAAGATGGGATACCGGAAAATGCGTGGCACTCGTGCGGCACAGGGAATGGTACCTCCACCGCAAGCGGGGGAATACCCGGCTGTATCGGTGGCTCGGTAACGAGCAACTTCACACCGGGTGGGCGCCTAACCCAGAAAAGTGATCCCGGCGGTACCGAGGCCTATGGGTATGATGGCTACGGGCATCTAAACTCAACAGCCTCACCAGTACTTTCGATGTCGGGGATTCAATACGATGCTTCGGGCTCGCCGACAGCATGGCACCAGCACAATGCCAATCCAGTGAGCAATTTTGATCAATCGATCACATATACGGCGACCGAGCAGCAAGGGACCATCTCGTATCTAACTGGAAACTTCACCAACTCGATTCCCGCGTATTTTGATGGGGTTCCGCTTCAATATGCCGAAATCGTCGATACGCGCAATTTGCTGGTGACCGGATATAAATCACAAGATCCTTCCGGTAGTGATGGCGATTGGTCGAATTCATTCGATTCAGATGGTCGTGTACTTTCGACGGGAGCACAGGAATACGCCTATGATATCTGCGGATGCGGAGTATATGCGTACTATTGGACGGGACCGTTCCATCAGTATCAATACGACGTTGAGGATCACACAACGTATTCCTACGACTCGGTAAGCGGAAATAATCATTATTACGCCTGGGGGCCCACGGGCGATGCGGTAACAATGGCGGGTGCACCCCTTGGTTCAGGTTCCTGGACATATACCGGTATGCACTGGGATAGCGGCATGCTCGAGCATACGACCGATGGCAGCGGAGCGGTTAACGATTATAAACTTGGACTCGATGGCGATGCGTTCTCTCCGCCAAATTTCTATGGTGCTTCAACCTACGGTTTTCGTGATTTGACTCAAGAATTTGCGGGATCCTACAGCGGTTTCGGGAGCTATGGTTATGCCCCACCGTTGACGTATTTGCGACCGGATGGTGTCACGGATGGTTCAGTATTTTTACAGGGCGCACGTAATTACAGCAGCGACTCACTGCAATGGACGTCATCCGATCAATATTCCGGTTCTACCGATGATCCACTCAGCCAAGCCGGGTATGCATGGAACAACAATAATCCATTTGTATATCAGGATCCGACTGGTTTTGACAGTCAAGGGCCGCCTACCTTAATTCCTTCTCCCGGCGGATGTGATGGTGGCGATATTGCTTGTGTAATATCAAGTTGCTTTGGAAGCGAAGACGGATGTGATTACGCTAGTATATCTTTTGGCCTCGGAGGCAACCCAATCCCAGGCTTCGGTATTCCGGGTCTTGCTCATGCGCTAAATAATCCACTTGTATGCACCGGTGCTGCAATTGTGGGAGGAGCTGCGGCTGGAGCACTTGGTGGTTTCGTCGTTGGAGGCGGGGTGGGGGCTGCTGCCGGAGGCGGAGGAGGAACACTCGTCGCTCCTGGGGTCGGGACGTTCGGTGGAGGTGGCGCAGGTGCTTTAGTGGGAGCAGAGGCAGGAACTACCGTGGGAGGAATCGCGGGTGCTATCGCCGGTGGAGCGGCTGCTCCCGCATTATGTGCCAAAGGATCTCCGCGCATCCCGAATCGCGCGCAACAGCAAAGACAATCTGATGAGGCCAAGAAGCAAGCCGAAAAGGAAACAGGAAAGAAGTTTACTAAAGATCAGGAAACAACATTTCATGACGAAATTACAGGAAGGGGAATTACTGATTTCCGGACACTTGTCGAAATCGCTAAAGATGTTCTTGATGGCTATATCCATTGAACAAAGCTAAACGGACAATCGAGCAAGCCTTGACCGCGCTTAAGGGGAAGCCGGCCTGGAGGATTCAAAGAACCTACGGATCGGCATTCTTTTTAGAGCTTGGTAAGCCTATACCCCGTATGAGTAATACTCGTGGTATTTATTTTCATGGAGAATGGCATTTTCTAGTCGATGTGTGCCATTGGCGCATTGAAAACGGGGACGCCCTAGTTATTGGATCGGAGGATGATCAGAAAATCATCGATGAAATATTTGATAAAGAGCTTAAGCTTGGCTATATAGAGCTGGTCACCCTTCAACCTCCTCTACAAGACCTTCATATAACGTTTAGTTCTGGGTTATGCTTGAGAACGTTCTCATCGTACGGAGCCGAAAAGGACGCTACGTATTGGAACTTGTATTGCGAAGCAGAAAAGGAGGCATGGGGTGCGGACGTTGACGGTAAAATATGCTACGAGCCTCTTCATAGGCCAGCTCTTCCGCCTGGAAAAAAGCACTAGTGGAGTTAGTGTGAATACCGAACAGATCATACATGGTATTGAAGGTAAATCTGTCTACGAAATAACGAGAACCGAAGACTTCGCTTTTTTGTTGAGGATTGGCAATGCGACTCGACAGCATAGTAATGGTTCTGGCCAATTTCTCCAGGAGGAATGGGAACTTACGGTTTATGCATGTGCGTGGCGAATTTTACAAAAAGAAGTCCTAGTTGTTGGTTCCTACGATAAGGAAGAATTTATCGATGCGGTATTGCCAAGTTCGAACCTTGGTGTGGTACGAACAATCGAAATCATAACAGTAGCCAATGACCTTCGTATTATATTTAGCTCAGGGATGCGGCTCGAGACGTTTACTTCATCTGCATTATTAGAAGAGCATGACTTACAATGGCGCCTAGCCAACGCAAGCGGCACGAGATGGATACAGAACAAGGGCGGTAAACTCTATCTTAGCAGCGATGCTTAAGCCTTTGCAGGGCTTAACCCTGGGCAACAAACAGCCCAACTCACCCTAACAGCCACCCGAGCTGACGGCGTAGCCTCCTCAATCTAGGTCCGATCAGCCTGCTATCGCCTTAACCTGCGTGCGCCATCCTCGTTCAGGTGGTCATCGACCGCTTTGCCACCCGAAATGATGAAAAAGATCATCATTTCGGGTGATGGACCTTCCGGACTCGCATTGTGTATGATAGTGCCTAAGACGTTCTATTTGAGCGCCTTACGCAATTTTTGTCCACTCGTAGAGTGCCCAGGGAAAGACGCATGATTCGCTAGGGGGAGGAAAGCGTGAGCGAACGGGAGCTTCAGGAACTACGGTTCAAATTGTTTTGTGATGGCCGGTTAACGCCCCGCCAAATCGACGTGGGCGCGTTGGTAATTGCCGGCCGCTCGAACGGCCAAATCGCCGAGTTTTATAAGATCGCGAAGAATACCGTGGAAGCGCATATTTCCGGTATTTACAATCGAATGGGAGTGCGTGATCGGCGCGAGCTTACTTCGCTATTTCCGCGCGGTAAATCGGCGCAACAAGTCAATCTACAATCCGGTAATGGTTAAGAAAAAACAATCGTTTTGTAACTAGAAACATAGTGATAACCATCACTAGAAACGTAGTGGTAACCACCACTAGGAACTTAGTGGGATAGACACATCACGTTATATCTCGTATAATTTCCGTGAGGCACTCTATTGTTTAGGAGGATCGATAGTGAAGCGTATTGTCGCGGCGGTTTTGCTCGTGTTGATGATTTCGCAGAGTGGAGGAGCGACGCTTGCCGCCACTCCGGTGGAATCCAACGTTCAGCCGCTGCACGTCGAGCTTGGTACGCTTCTCGGGAATTTCTTGCAGAGTACGCGGGATCGTTTCGTTGCTACGCAACTTGGCGCAATGCTTAGCGGTAAACAGCAAGCTGCACGCTGGCAAGCGGCGCACACAGTGAGCCCCGTCTTTCAACATCATCCACAACTGGTCACTCCGGGCTTAACGCGCATCGCGCACAACGTGCAAGGGATACCCGTGCGTATGGGGATGCACTCCCCGAATTACGCTACGCTTGCGCAGCCCTATTCCGCAGGCAAAGCCGTTGGCGATCCGCATGCGTTTACGCGCTCGAGCATCCACTATGGCCCGCAGCATGGAGCGGCGATCTTTAGTACGAGTCGAGCACTTGAGAGCGTTCGCAGTGCAAACTTCGCGCGCAATCCGCGCATGCGGCCGCAGGACTGGAACGCCTATTTCGATCCATCGTCGATCACCGTAAACGTGAATCAAACGTCACCAACCTATATTGTGTTCTCGCAGTTTGAAACGAATCCATACGATTGGGGCGGCTCATGCGATTCGGGCCTTGCCTCGCTGTACATTCCCAATGCCTATGATTACAATATCGTCTTCGAAGTCGATGTGACGGGCCTTGCCCCGGGTACATGCACTGAGAGCGTGGGCACCTACGATGCGGAAGCGGATTTGCAAGTAACGATCGTCGGACCAACGCCAACGCCACCGCCGACCCCAACGCCCACTCCTAGCCCGACGCCAACGCCCCACTCGACTCCGACGCCGACACCAACTCCGACACCCACGCCGACGCCAACACCGACACCTACTCCAACCCCAACACCGACTCCAACTCCAACGGGTTCGCCAACGCCGAGCACGGGTCTATCCCCGACCGGGATCAACAAGTATTGGCTCTACGAAACAGGCCCGATTCCCGGTGTAGGTAATTGGCGGCTGAACGCGGGCAATGGCAATTTGCTCGTGCAAGATGATGACATTGATGTTCCCGAGCGCGGCATCGATTTGGCGTTCCGCAGGACGTATAATGCGATGTCCCAGCATAACTATGCCAACTCGGACAATTCTATTCCATCGAACTACGGGAACGGATGGACGAATACGTTTGACGCAAGCCTTTCTTATGATTCCACGCTGAACGTGCTGACCGTTGCGGATATCGATGGAGCGAAATACACATATACTTCCGACCAAAACGGCGGCTGGAATCCACCAGCAGGGATGCACAATACGCTGGTGTACGCAGGCAACTGCTATTACGAGTGGACGAAAGAAACGGGAACGGTCTATCGTTTTTATTCGCCTGTGGGTGCAACCTGTTCGAGTTCACCGGGTACTGGCTATCGCGGGCGTGTGGCAGAGATCTTCGCGCGCAACCACAACAATTCCGTCACGTTCCAGTACTCTTGGACGAACGGAGACGCAAGCTCCTATGATAACATCGCACAGATCGTGGCGCAACACAGCGATGGCCACGCGCTGACGTTGACGTTCAGCGATTTCAACGGTCACCGGCTGCTCTCTTCGATCGCTCGGCCAGATGGCGCTACGGTGACCTTCGGTTACGATGCCAATGCAAACTTGACCGACGTCTACGAGATTGGGAATAACGCAGCAACGAGTGCAACCCCAATACACCACCAATACGGATATATTGCCGGCACCTCGCTTTTAAACTACGCTAACAGTGCGAACTGGGTGGCAAACAATTCCAACTATCCTGGCTCCTACGTTGCCTTCTCCTACGATAGTTCGGATCGTATGACCGAGATTCAGTACAACGGTGTAGTGGATCCCATTCCGAACGATGGAACGAACACACAAATTCAACCAGGCTATACCTCCGGTACGATGGTGTATAGGGATGAAAGTTTCGCCTATACCGTCACCGGATCAACGACGCTGCAAACGGCGATGACTGACACTGATGGCCACGCGACGACCTATCTGTTCGATGGCTTATGGCGCCCGGTCGAAACGCGAGAGATGTCTGGTACCAATACCTGGTTGGTTTCCGATCAAACGTGGGATAGTGACAACAACCTCATCACCTTTACTGACTACCGCGGTAACGTGACGACGTTTGCTTACAATGCCAACGGCGATGCGATTATGGAAGCGTTTCCCTCAGTGAGCACCTCGATGGGCACCTTCCAGCCTACGACGTGGCTGCAGTACGATCAATTCCATAACGTTGTGTATTCGTGCGATGCAAACTGGGTGCATCAACACGGCGGAGACTATCCGTCCGGAAGCAATCCGTGTACAGGAACGCCCTCTGGTGTCGTGCATTATGTGTGGAATTACAATGGCGCAAGTGGGCAAGAGCCGTACGGCCAACTTAGCGATAATTATACGCCCTTAGGCTATCACCACACGTTGCAATACGATCAATACGGCGAGCCGCTCTCGCTAACGGGCGACAGTATCGCGCAAGCCGACGGAACGACTCGTACGCCCACGCAAAGCTTCGGCTACGACGGCTATGGTAATCTGCAAAGTTATAATACTGGCAACGGTGCCTGGAGCATCTCCTATGACGGCGTAAATCGTCCGACATTGCGCACCGATCCGGACGGCGTGCATTCGTACATCTATTACAACTCCGATGGCAGCACGAGTTTAACCGAAACCGCGTATCAACATCAACTTACCCAGAGTATGGGTACCGAGATGGGGGTACTTACGCAGTACGATGCTGATGGGAACGATATCTCCGAAACCCATCATCACAACAATCAAGCTGGCACAACGCAGCGTTTCTTTGACGGTGACGACCGCATCGTTGAGGTGAAACAACCATACGATACTACAGCGGATATTTACACGAATCCTTGGATTACACGTACGCTCTACGATTTCACGCAAAATGGGCAAGTAAGCTTCCAAGGTCAATACTTCTCCGCGCACGGCGGAGCATATAAAACCATGGAATTGCTCCCGGCAGGGTCAAGTCCGGGTGTGACAAGCGCGGTTGAGGATAGTGGAAATGGCCCGATCACTCCTGTTGCTAATACTCAATATCAAGAGACCAAAGCCACCGCGTTCGATGTCCTCGATCGGCCCGTTGCCAACTACCACATTGCTCCCACCGGGTACAATGGAAGCTACACCGGTACGGTCTCGCATGATACGCTCTCCTACGATACCGATTCAACCCACTTGGGGCTGCTTGCTCAGAAGTGCATCTATCCGACCGCAAGTACGAGCCAGTGCCAATCATTTACTTACGATGCACGGGGCATGCAAAGCGCAATCAGCTTCAACGACAGTACCCCAAGCCGCACAATGGTCTATGACCCGAACGGCCATACAATCTCAATCACTTCCGCAACCTACGGAACGCAAAGTTACGCGTATGACGCCGATAATCGCGTGTTAACCTCACAAGAACCAAATGGCGGTGGGGTAACCTCGCCTGCAACCATCACGCATAACTATTATGCCGACGGTTTGGAAAAGAGCCTTGACGTTGCTTCATCGGCACTCAATCAAACGGGACTCTTCACTTATTCCTATCGCGCAGACGGCAAGTTGCAAACCCAGGCAGTCGACGACACGAACGTCCCAGGTTTATCCGGTAGCGGCGCCTTCGGAAGTTGGAGCCTCGCGGGAGTCACGACGCTTGCTACCACCTACACGGCAGGCGGAAGGATCACGCAGCGGTCCGAAAGCGGAGTCTCCGCAAATAGCACACCCACAACGTATTCCTATGATGCGACAACCGGATTGGAAACAGGCGCAACGTACCCCAGCATGACGATTACGGGCGTTTCGTACGATGCCGAAGGCAGTTACTACGGCGACAATCAGGTGTATTACGGCCTGACGATCCGCGGTGAGATTTCGTACATGATGCTGCCAGCCACCGGGCAGCAGACGACGACGCAATATGCGAACGGTCTAGCAGTCTCGCTATCGCCACCCCAAATTAGCCCGATTTCGGGTATGCCGTCGTCAATCACCACGAGCGAACAGTGGGACGATCGCAATGCCGTCTTGCTGGAAACGGACAGCATTTGTCCCGGCGACAATTTTGATCCGGGCCAAACGGTAAGCGAAGGATATGACCTTGCCGGACGAATGGCCGGGATGGGAACGCAAGGATGTACAGATTTCCAGCATCCATCGCCTTCGATGGGACGCACCTTCGATGCTGAAAACCACACCATTTTCAGCATGGGTAATAATCAAATTATTGCTAATCGCACTGATTGGGGGCCAAATGGACACCCGATCCGCGTCGGCAGTTTGCAGAATATCTATGCAACCTATAGCGGTGTTTCGTCGTTCGATACGTTGCACTGGAACGGTGATCAGGTGCTCTTTACTACGAACCAAAGCGGCCAAGTCGATGATATAAAGATCGGCGCAATGGGAGATATTTTACCGCACGATCCAGGTTATACGGGAATGACGTTCTACGATCGTGGTCCTGATGGCAGTGCCGCCGGTTGTCACAATGTGACCGGCGCATATAGTGAAGGGATTCCCGATCCGTACGTAGCGCAAGCACCGGGGTTCAGCGTCATAGTTTCCCCATGTCAAGGTGGTGGACACGGGAACATGCCTGATTCGTTAGTGTGGTGGAATTCTATGCCCGATGGTTCTCCGATGAACTACAACTGGCCGGTATTTGCCGTCGGGAATGGAGGCGTGATCGCCTTGCCTCGAACCGATGGATTCACCGATGGAACCGATACAATTCAAGGCGTACGCGGCTACGATTCCACTTTCGGTACTTGGACCACACCCGACGCTTATGCAGGTGATGCGCACGATCCAGCCTCGCAAAAAGCCTACATGTGGAATGGGAACAACCCAGTTATGTATTCTGATCCAACAGGGTATATTGCTATACCCTGGACAGGGTTAGTTAGTGGAGGATTAGGCAGAGCGCTTGGGGCAATCGCAGCCGCCATTGGAGACGTAGTAGCCGGTGCAGTTGGAGTAGTAATTTTAGCAGGTATGCCGATCCCTGTTGCTAATGGAGAGCCCCATGGTCAGCCTGTAACCCGAAGTGTATCACACGAGGGTAGTAGCAGTCCCGGACCAATCCATAATCATGATGATACTAAGCTTCCGAGAACCGGGGATCCCAGTACAGTAGTTAGGAGACCAGATGGACAACAAATCCGTTCCTATGGTCCAGATGGTGCGGCTGAAACGGATATTGATGCTGGTCATCCAGGCCATGCGGATGATCTTAGCAAGGGGCCGCATGCGCACGATTGGCAAGGGACTGTTCGCGGGCCCGCGCGAGCTTTGGAGCCCGGCGAGGAGGCACCACCGCCGCCACCACCACCGCCTCCTCCTCAACAGCCACCGCCAGGCGCTCCATGATTTTCGTTCTTAAATCTTAAATCTGAAAGAAAGCGGACTATGAAGTACTTTGGTTTTTATGACGCGTCGGTGTTTGGATTGTTAGTTGAATTTCCTGAGTTCATTCGAGGATTCGATTGTTTGTTGACGTGTAGCGATAGTAGCTCGGAAACTATACGATTAAAACCCGTTATAGCGCAACCGGAAAAACGTATAGAATTGGGTTCAAAATTAGGTTTAAGTGGTGATGATTTACTGAATCATCTTAGAATATTTGATGGGTTTGATTCATTTATTGTACTGAAAAAAGGGGCGCTCCAGCAGCTATCTATTGTAGAAGATATTGGCTGCTTTACAAGTGAACGCTTGCAGTTCTTTAGCGCTATCCCGCCTGACCTTAGAATTATTTTGGACAAATACAGCGCTGTTAGATTCTGCTCAGACGGAGTTGGATTAAACGTTGCTCTCGAGGACGAGATCTTGTTCAGAAAAATCGAAAGCAAATTTACGCGTCTTGCGAGCGTGCGCTAAAAGAATGTTTAATTTAAATATCGAGCCATTGAAAGGAAGAACCAATGAATCTGTTTGCTAAAGTTCTTAGCTTTGTTTTATATAGCATGATTATAAGTTCGTTGTTTCCAGCTGCTTCGATCGCGAGTAATACTGTTACCATTGTTGACCCGTGTACGCTGATTGCACAAGCAGATGCGGGACAAGCCGTACATGGCGGAGCTGAACCTGCGATTGTGCGGGGAACGATGGCAGGTAAGTTTTGTCATTATCGCTCGTCTGATCATCAGATGAATGTGTTTGTTCAGAATGTTAATCCTCAGATAATGAAAACGTTGCCTAAACTTGGCGCGAAAGCAGTCCCTAATGTTGGTGATGTAGCCTATCTTTTCCGTGGGTCACTTTTCATCCAAAAAGGCAAGAACGTCGTGCAGATCAATGTGTACTCGAACTCGCTCGACGGCAAAGTCCATACGCCCGAGTTGCTAATGCTTGCACGGCTTGCAGCAAGCCGCATGTAAAAGCGCTCTTTCTATGCGCTATCTATTCCTAGCCTGCGTCTTCCTCGCTGGCATACTGAGTATGATCTCCGGATCGGACGTTAGCGCGCGCCAAGGGAGCCCTGTGCCCAAACCGTCGCCGATAGCTGCGGTATTCCCTGTGC
>Ga0206908_1023_pt1 | contig 30332 bp, 25 predicted proteins | sample Alteio_BWOrgHeat_78_FD_152979 | JGI IMG/M metagenome (GOLD analysis project Ga0206908, IMG submission 152979) | Enriched cells from forest soil in Barre Woods Harvard Forest LTER site, Petersham, Massachusetts, United States -... | ecosystem: Environmental > Terrestrial > Soil > Temperate forest >... | reverse complement strand
TCTTCTCGTCCGGCGTAATGCCGCCGCCGCCGTACACCGTCCGGCCTGAATCGGTCATCTTCACTTCGCGATTGGTCTTGTCGGCGGGTTCGGCGCCGGCGTGATTGTAGTAGTAGTCGTAGAGCGAGACGCCCGAGTAGTTGCGCTGAATCAGGCGGCCCGACGGCGTGAAGTAGTGATACGTCGTCAGCGCCAGGCCCGTGTTTTCGCTCAGGTTATATACCGTCTGCACCAGGCCCTTGCCGAAGGTCGTCTCGCCGACAATCAGGGCACGGTCGTGATCCTGCAGCGCGCCGGAAACAATCTCCGCCGCCGAAGCCGTGTTGCGATTCACCAGAACCACAATCGGGAAGGCCTTGCCGTCGTTGCCGTGCGTTGCCGTGTAGTTCTGGTCGGGATAGGCGCGCCCGCGCTGCGACACAATCGTCTGCCCCTTGGTCAGCAGGTGATCGCAGACCTCAACCGCCTGGCTCAGCAGACCGCCGGGGTTTCCGCGCAGGTCGAAGACCAGGCCCTTGATGTTGGGGAAGCTGTTGATGGCGTCGATCACTTCCTGGGCCGTGGTCTCCTGGAACTGGGTCAGGTGGACGTAGCCGACTCCCGGCCGAATCTCGTACTTCAGATCCACCGACGGGTGCGGAATCTCGTCGCGCACCAGGTCGAACGTGAGCGGCTTGGTCTGTCCCTCGCGGCTCATCGTCACCTGCACGTGCGTTCCCTTTGGCCCCTTCAGCGCCTTTGCCACGGCGTCCGACGAGGTCAGCGCGTCCGGATTGCTGCCTTCGGTGATCACCTGCTTGCCGTCGACCGCCGTGATCACGTCGCCGGGCCGGATGCCGGCGCGGAACGAGGGTGTCCCCTCGTACGGAGTGATGACGTAGATCTTGGTCTTCTGCTGCTGGATCACCATGCCCACGCCGTAGTAGTGCCCGCGCTGATCCTCGCGCATCTTGGCGTAAGCCTTTGGATCGTAGAAGTTGGAGTGTGGGTCGAGCGTCCGCAGCATCCCCGGGATCGCGCCGTCATAGATGACCGCGTCGATCTTGTCGCCGGTGATGGGCTCAGCGTAGTTCTGCTCCACCAGGGCGTAGACGTTGGTGAACTGCTTCAGATTGTCGCGGATCTGGCTCTCGTCCTCGGAGGACTGGGCGCCGACCTTGCGCTGGAGCAATGTGCCGACCATGGCACACACGACAAAGAAAAGAATGGTGGTGAATAAGGCGCGGCGGGCGCGGGGAGTCATAAGCGGCTGGAACCTCCGGCGGCAGGTGCAACCGGCGGCAAAATACACGCCCGGCACAGCAGCCTTTGTACTAAAGTATAGCGCACTGCTTGTTGGACGCGCGGCAAGGGGCGGAGGTAGCGGAAAACAGGCACGGGGTAGATCGTGCATGGCCATTTCGTTCGGCCCCTCTTCCCTTTTTCCCTCTTTCCCTCCGTTCCCTTTTTCCCTCCTTTCCGCCTTTGCTCCCCCAACATTTACAATGACGTCTATACCTCAGGTGGAGATCGCTGGGCCCCTGCCGTGTGCCGACCTATGACCTTGAATTTTCTTCGCATTCCCGCGGTGACTGTGCTGAGCGCGGCGCTGCTTGCAACCTCCGCCCTGGCGCAGTCGCGTCCTGCTGAGCCGGCCAGCCCCTATGGCGGCGTCACGGTTGAAGACATCATTGCCCGAGTCAACGACCAGATCATCACCCACTCCGACTTTGACCGCGCCCAGAAAGAACTGGATGACGAGGCCCGCAAGGCCGGTGCGAGCATGCAGCAGATCTCCGAGGCTCACCGGGACCTGCTCCGCAATCTCATCGATCAGCAGCTCTGGATCTCCAAAGGCAAGGAACTGGGCATCACCGGCGAAACCGAGCTGATCAACCGCCTCAATGAGATCCGCAAGCAATACAACCTCTCCAGCCTTGAAGACCTGGACAAGGCGGCGCAGGAGCAGGGCGTCAGCTTTGAGGACTTCAAAGCCAACATCCGCAACCAGATCATCACCCAGCAGGTGATGCGCGATGAGGTCGGCCGTCACATCTCGTTCACGCCCGGCGAAGTGCAGCGCTATTACGAGCAGCACAAGCAGGAATACGTTCAGCCGGAGAGCGTCAAGCTGGGAGAGATCCTGGTGGGCACCCCGGCCGATGCCACCGACGCGCAGGTAGCGACGGCCAAGGCCAAGGCGGATGACGTTGTGGCCAAGCTCAGGGCAGGCGGCGACTTTACCACGTTGGCCAAAGCCGCGAGCGAAGGCCAGACCGCGTCCCAGGGCGGCGACCTTGGCACCTACAAGCGCGGCCAGCTCAACAAGATATTTGAGGACGCGACCTTCAGCCAGCCCACCGGAACCATCACTGATCCGATCCGCACCCGTCAGGGTTTTGTGATCTTCAAAGTGGTTCAGCATGTTTCTGGCGGCGTCCAGGAATACAAGGACGTGGAGCAGCAGGTCGAGCAGGACTACTACGCCTCGAAGATGGAACCGGCGGTCCGCGAGTATCTGACCAAGATGCGCGAGGACGCCTACATCGATATCGCGGCGGGCTTTACTGACTCGGGCGCCAGCACCAACAAGCGTGTGAATCCGATTGCGTACTCGCAGTACACGCCGCCCCAGCCCAAGAAGAAGAAGAAGATCGAGCGCACCCGTTTCCGCGAGAATACCCACTTCCGTTCGAAGACCGAGATGCCCAGCGCTCAGTCCGCTGCCGCAACCCCTGATGCACCCGCTCCTTCCCCGGCCCCCGCTGCCTCCGCAGGCACGCAGACGGCTGCGGCGCAAACCAGCGCCCCTGCCATGAAGCCCGGCAAGAAGGAGAAGATTCGCTACGGCCAGGCGCCGACCAAGACGCTTCCCACGACAGGGACCGCGGCGCCTACCGAGGACGCAGGCGCAACGGGCCAGAACGCTGCCCAGTCCGCTGTCCAGACCGCACAGGTGGAGATGCCTGCCGAACCGGTCGCCCCTACACCGCAGAAGACGCGGTATAGCGACCGCGCGCGCGTTCCGAAGGATAAGAAGCAGCAGACCCATACGGATAAGCCTAGCTATCCTGCGCAGAACCCGGCATCGGCGCCTGATGCCGCCGAGGTCGCCGATCGGCAGACTCAGTCCGCTGCGTTGGGCCTGCAGGGTGACGCTACTAAGAAGAAGAAGAAGCAGGCGGCCACCACCAGCACCGAGAAGACTCGCCTGAGCGACAAGAAGAAGAGCGACCAGCCGCAGGACACAGCGCCGCCGGTTCAGCCGACTCCGATTCCCGCCGTTCCAGGTGCTCCTGCTCCGACTACCCCTGCTCCGGCGCCCTCAACCGCTCCGGCTCAGCCCCAGCAATAGAGTCGGGCTTCAACAGCACATCGGCCCTGAATGTAGAATTCAGGGCCGATGTGCTGTTGGGCCAAGCTGTTTTTCAAAAACCAGCGACGTCTTTACCTCGCTGTATCCATCGCGCAGATAAAAGCGATGCGCATCCTGGCGCGTGCTGCGGGACGTGACGCGCAGCGTGTCCAAACCCTGTTCCCGGACCCATTCCTCCGCGCGCCGGCAAAGCAACTGGCCAACTCCGCGGCTGCGCCGGCCATCGCTCACTACCAGGCCTCCGATCATCCCGAAGGGCTCGGACTGCAGACGCCGCTCAATTGAAACCTCGATCCAGCCCACCACGTCCTCGCCCACGCAGGCGACAAACGCGACCTGCTCCGCATTCTCGATGCTGAGTCGTGCAATCCATGCGGCAATCTCATCGGCGCTCCTCGAGTAGCCAAGTTGCGTCGTGAGCAGCGAGACAGCCATTGCATCGTCATCCCGCATTTCGCGGATAGCCGTCAGCTTGTCGATCGAATCGCGCAGGTCCGTCACGGATTTAGAATACCGCCAGGCCCGCAGTCAATCTGTCGCCTCCGCGAACCCGACCTGCATCCTGTTATCCTTCCCGCAGCATGAAGGAAATCTTTATCTCGCAGCTCAATTCGTTTGAAGAGACACGGGTCTTCGATACCTACTTTCTAGTTCTCCATCGTCAGCTCAGGACCACCCAGACCAACAAGCCCTACCTGAACGTCGTGTTTTGCGACAAGACCGGCCAACTCGAAGGCCGCGTCTGGGACGTCAACGATGCACGCATCGCGAAGGACTTCGATCGCGGCGACGTCGTCAAGGCGCGCGGCTATGTGTCGCGCTTCAACGACCGCCTGCAAATGAAGGTGGAGCAGTTGCGCAAGGCCCAGCCATCCGAAGTCGAAAAGGCTGACCTGATGCCGGCCACTACGTATGATGTGCAGGAGCTCTGGCAGAAGCTCATCGGCTTCATCGATTCCTTCACCGAGCCGCATCTCAAGCTGCTCGCCGGCAACATCTTCAACGACCTGCAGATTGCCTCCGCCTTTCGCGAAGCGCCCGCCGCCAAGCAACTGCATCATGCGTATCTCGGCGGCCTGCTCGAGCACGTCATCAGCCTGCTCACCCTGGCTGACCGCGTCGCGCCGCACTATGCCATCCTGCAGCGCGACCTGCTGCTTACCGGCGTCATGCTGCACGACATCGGCAAGATCCACGAGTTGTCCTGGGATGTAGGCTTCGAGTACACCACGGAAGGCATTCTGCTCGGGCATATCCAGATCGGCGCGTCGCTGGCGGAGAAGGCCATGGACGCGATCCCCGGATTCCCACCGCGCCTCAAAACGCTGGTGCTGCACGTGATCCTCTCGCACCACGGCAAGCTCGAATTCGGTTCGCCCAAGCTGCCCATGATTCCTGAAGCGCTGGTGCTCAACTTCCTCGACGACCTCGACGCCAAGATGCAGGCCGTGCAGGGTGAGTTCGACAAATGCGCGCGCGAAGGCAAGCCTGCAGACGAGCTGACCGGCAAAGTGTGGGCGCTCGATCAGCGGCAGTTGCTCAACACCCGCGCCTGGCTGGCCTCAACGGAGCCCGCGAAGACCGAGCCCGCTGAGCATGTGCAGGCCGATCTGTTCCAGCAAAAGGACTAGCAGATGAAGACTCTCAGCGATCCGGCATGCAGGCAGGAGATTCTTGCTCGGTTGGCCGTCATCGCCCCTGACTCCCCGCGCCGATGGGGCACGATGAACGCATCGCAGATGATCTGCCATGCCAGCGACGCGCTTCTCGGCGTCATGGGCGACAAGCCGATGGAACTTCCGCGCGGCCTGAATCTCTGGCCGCTGATGAAGAGCTTTGTTCTCTACGCTCCGTTCCAGTGGCCGCACGGCGTCCCCACGCGGCCGGAGATCGATCAGCAACTGGGTGGCACTCCGCCCTCACAGTTTGAGAACGACATGCGAACCCTGATCGCCGCGCTCGACAAGTTCACGGCTCAACCCCGCACCTTCAAGTTTCGCCCCCATCCCATGTTTCGGCAGATGAGCGAGAAGGACTGGATGCGCTGGGGCTACCTGCACACCGACCATCACGTGCGGCAGTTCGGAGCCTGACCGGCCGGGGAGAGGCTACGCCAGGAACCAGTCCCACTGCGCTTCCGTGAGCGGTACCACCGAGAGTCTGCCGATCTTCACCAGCGGCGAATCGTGGAAGATGGAAGCCTTCTTGATCCCGTCGAGGGTCTTCGGAGATTTCAGCCGCTGCCCCGCCTTCACTTTTACAATCGGCACCTTGGGGTCCGACGCGTCCACGCTGATCACCGTCCCCGTGCCTACCGCGCTGCGTTCATCGCCGGTGTGATAAAAAATCCACTTCGTGCCTTTCTTCAGTTCGCGCAGATGCTTCACGGCCGTAGGATTGGTGACGCCGTCCCACACCGTCTCTTTGTCGCGCAGAAAGTCGTCGAAGGAGTAAACCGAGGGTTCTGTCTTGAACAGAAAGAAGTCGCTCATGGCGTCATCGTAAGACACACCCCTGCCCCTGCGCATCGGGAAAATGGGAAGCCGCCGGGCGCCGGATGGTAGATTGAGAATCTGAAAATCGCAACGAATCTGAAAATCGTAACAAGGAGTGTGTCTCGGGTGGGGAAACTGCGCAAGGCGCTGTCGGTTGCAATCGCGATGTTGGGCTACGTATGTATGGCAGCGGCGCAGAGGGCAACCGCGACTGATCAGGCGCGCTGGAAAGACGAAGCCGCTCGCGTCACCATCGTTCGTGACGACTGGGGCATCGCGCACATCCACGGCAAAACCGACGCCGACGCCGTCTTCGCCATGATCTACGCGCAATGCGAAGACGACTTCAACCGCGTCGAGACGAATTACCTGACCGCGCTGGGCCGGCGCGCTGAGGCCGAAGGCGAAGCCGCCGTCTGGCAGGACCTCCGCCAGCGCCTCTTCCTCGATCCCGAAGAACTGCAGCGCGATTACGCATCGAGCCCCGCCTGGTTGAAGAAGCTGATGGACGCCTGGGCCGACGGAATCAACTACTACCTTGCTCGTCATCCCGAAACCAAGCCGAAAGTACTCACGCACTTCGAGCCGTGGATGGCGCTGTCATTTACTGAGGGCAGCATCGGCGGCGATATCGAGGAAGTCAATCTCAAGCGTCTTCAGGCGTTTTACAACACGCAGGGAACGCACGCGACCGGCGACGCAGCATCGAACTGGGAATCACGGCCCCATGTCGCGCAGGCGTGGATGGAACCGAAACCAAGCAGCTCCAACGGCATCGCAATCGCTCCTTCGAACACCGCCAATCATCACGCTCTTCTTCTCATCAATCCGCACACCTGGTTCTTCTTCCGCAGCGAACTGCAGGTGTCGAGCGACGAAGGACTCAACGCCTACGGCGCGGTCACGTGGGGCCAATTCTTCGTCTACCAGGGATTCAACGAGCGCGTCGGCTGGATGCACACCTCCAGCGGCGTCGACGCCGTGGATGAATACCTCGAGACCGTCGTGCGCGAGAACGGCAAGCTCCTCTATCGCTACGGCAGCAAAACAAAGCCGTTCACCAGCCGGCAAATTACGATCCGATATAAAGCACAGCAGGGGACCGAATCGCGCTCGTTCACGGCGATGTATTCGCTGCACGGCCCGGTCATCGGCCAGGAAGGCGATCGCTTCGTCACCATTCAGTTGATGAACACGCCGCTTGCCGCGCTTGAGCAGAGCTACCTCCGCACCAAGGCCCGCAACTATGCCGAGTACAAGAAGACGATGGAGCTGCGCGCGAACTCCTCCAACAACACCGTCTACGCCGATGCGGACGGCAACATCGCATACTGGCAGGGCGACTTCATTCCCAAACGCGATCCGCGCTTCGACTACACAAAGCCGGTGGATGGCAGCGATCCGGCGACCAACTGGCAGGGCCTCACGACCGTGGACGACTTGCCTCATCTGCTCAACCCGAAGGTGGGCTACCTTTTCAACGTCAACGATTCTCCCTGGAACGGCGCCGGCGCGGACTCTCTGCACAAGGCCGATTTTCCGGCCTATGTGGAGCAGGGAATCGAGACTCCGCGCGGCGTGCATGCCATGATGATGCTCGCTCCCGGCGGCAAACCGCGCCGTGACTTCACGCCCGAGACGCTACGGCAGACCGCCTACGATTCGTATATGCCGTGGTTCGCGCGCGCAGTTCCCACGCTGCTCAAGGCGTTCGACGAACTCCCCGCGGGCGATCCGCGGAAGCAGGCGCTGGCGGAGCAGGTGAAGCTCCTGCGCGCATGGGATGATCGCTGGGGCGTCGATTCGGTTGAGACTTCGCTCGCGATCTTCTGGGGGACAGAACTGCTGAAGACCGCCGCGCGTCCGGCACGCGAAGCCAAAATTCCGACCGAAGAATGGGTCGCCACCCGCGTCGCGCCGGACGACCTGCTCAAGGCCCTCGTCAATGCATCCGATCAGCTCACTTCCGATTTCGGAACGTGGCGCACTCCCTGGGGTCAGGTCAATCGCTTTCAGCGCCTGACCGATGATCTGGCGCCGCAGTTCACTGACGCCGGAGCCAGCATTCCAGTTCCGTTTGTTCCCGGCATGTGGGGATCGTTTGCCGCCTTTGTCGGCCGCAAATATCCCGGCACCAAGCGCTGGTACGGCAACTACGGCAACAGCTTCGTCGCCGTCGTCGAATTTGGAGACAGAGTCACCGCGCGGGCCGTAACGGCCGGTGGCGAGAGCGGCAATTCCCAGTCGCCAAACTTTGACGACGAGGCGTTACGTTATACCTCCGGCGATCTGGGCGAGGTCTACTTCTATCCCGATCAGCTCAAAGGCCACACGCATCGCACTTACCATCCCGGCGAGTAAGAACCAGACGCGGCGCAACCGGCAAACGCGTGAGAGGAGGACAATGTCCTTTCGAGTCTTCGCCACCTGCAATATCGGAGACGCGGCGCTGGATATTCTGCGCCGGCGCGGTTACGAATTGGAAGTCTATCCACACCCGGAGCCGCCGCCGAAAGCGCTGATCATCGAGAAGCTGCGCAACGGCATCGATGGCCTGATCACCACACTGCGCGATCCCATCGACGCCGAAGTGTTTGAAGCGGGCAAGGGGCTCAAGGTCGTCGCGCAAATGGCCGTCGGCTTCGACAACATCAACCGCGCCGACGCCAATCGCTATCGCATTCCATTCACCAACACCGCCGATGTACTGACGGAAGCCACCGCGGAGTTCGCCTTCTTCATCATGGGAGCCGCGGCCCGCAAGCTGTGGCCCAGCGAGCGCCTGGTCCGCGAGAACCGCTGGGGCGCGTGGCATCCCTTCCTGCCCATGCTGGGCGATGAGGTCACGGGCAAGACGGTCGCCATCATCGGCACAGGCCGCATCGGCCTCGCCATGATCAAGAAATGCACAGGCCTCGACATGAACATCCTGTGCTTCAGTCCCGCGTCTCAGAACAAGACGTACATCGGGCACATCCAGGAAGTCATGGACCTGCGCTACCGCTACGGAATCCAGAAACGCGCAACGACCATCCGCTATGGTGAGTTGCCTGAAGTCCTCGGCGCAGCGGACTTCGTCAGCGTGCACACGCCGCTATTGCGCGAAGGCGAATCGCCCACCCCGACGTATCACTTGTTCAACGAGACGACGCTGCGCCAGATGAAGCCCACAGCGTGGCTGATCAACACCTCGCGCGGCCCTGTCGTCGATGAGGCGGCATTGGCGCGAGCTCTTCGCGAGCGCTGGATCGCCGGCGCTGCATTGGACGTATTCGAGAATGAGCCGCTGCCGCCGGACTCGCCACTGCGCGATCCCGAAATTGAAGACCGCTGCCGCATCTTCCATCACTTCGCCAGCGGGACAAAGGAGACGCGTCTCGATGTTGATCCCAACATCGGCATGGCCGGACGCTGCGTCCAGGCTCTGATCGATGTGCTCGTGGGGAACTACGATGGCGATCCCGTGAAGATGCCGTACGTAGTGAACAAAGAAGCGTTTGCAGCGCCCTAGGATTGGCCAGCGAGCTTACGCGATGATAGGAACAGCGGGTCCGGACGTATGGGAATGAAGAACCGGCTCGTACCCAGGAGGGCTCAAAGTGAAGTTACTGCCGTTGCGTTTCATCCTGGTGTCATGCTTTTCGCTCGGGCTGGTTTTATCGGCTGGAGCGGTCGCGCAGAATTCACCCGCGCCTGCCCCGAAGTACCGTACCAATTTCGTGATGTACGACGTCGCGAAGAAGACCACGACGACCCTCTTCACAATCGACGGCGAGTGGCATGCTCCCAACTGGACGGCGGACGGCATGTACATCGTCTCCGACATGGGCAATGCCCTCTACCGAATCCCGGTGAGCGGGGCCAGCAAGGGAAAACCGGAAAAGATCTATGCCAGCACGGACATGATCGCAACCAACGATCATGCGGTCTCGTGGGACGGCAAACAGGTTGCAGACACCGTGATCAAGCTGCCGATGCCGGCGAAGATCCGAGGCGCCGCGGATATTCCCAATCCGATTCTCGTCATGAATCTGGACGGGAGCGAGGTCCGCCAGGTGCATATGGGGTGGTTGCATGGGTGGTCGCCCGATGGCAAATATCTCGTCTACACCGGGACGCTCCAGGACAGCGCGAGCATCTACCGCATCAACGCAGACGGCAGTGGCGAAATGCGCATGACCACGGCCAAGGGTTCCGATGACGGGCCCGAGTATTCAGCCGATGGCCAGTGGGTGTACTTCTGTTCCAATCGGTCAGGCAAGTGGGACGCATGGCGCATGCCTGCCAGCGGCGCGGGGCCGGACGACAAATTGGCCGAGAAGGTCACCAGCGGCGCGGACACGCAGGATTGGTTTCCGCACATCTCTCCGGACGGCAAGTGGCTCTACACCATCTCCTATCCGATGGACCATCCGGACCACAACTACATCGGAGATGGCATGAAGATCAAGCTGCTGCGCCTGCGAGACGGAGTGGGCGCGGAAGACGTCGAATTGATGACGGTGAGGACCTTCTTCGGCGGGCAGGGTGCGGGCAATACGGGCGGCTGGTCGATGGACTCGAAGAGATTTGCCTGGACTGAGTACGAGAAGGTTCCGGCACAGGCAAAGTGAGGCAGGAGTAAACCTGCGGGCTTCTTAACGACCAAGCCGCCGCAGTGCTTTTCCTTTGTGCATCGCTACGTGATCCGTCTTGTCGCTCTGAATCTCGTACTGGGGCTCATCGGTGCTTGCGTGGTGCACATAGCCCTTGTAGTTCACGTCTGTCGTGTGCACCTTTACAATGTGGCCGCTCACCCGGCCTGCTTCAGAATTCCAGCTCACGTGGTCGCCCTTTTTGAATGCCTGCGCCATGAGGCTATCGTACGCCCCAAAGGGATGGGCCTGTCCGGAGTCAAATCCGGGCAGGCCCTTTCCGATCTGCGGCGAATCTAGTCGACGAAGTCCACCTTCGGCTCAATCGGAATGATGCCGCGCTCGTGTCCGAGCTCCAGCAGCTTGCGGATGGCCTCGCGGCCGTCCTTCCCATAATCCAGGGTCCGCTCATTCACATACATGCTCACAAAGCGGTTCGCCATGGTAGTGTCCAGATCGCGTGCGAACTGCATCGCATACTCCAGCGCCTGTTCGCGATGATCGAGCGCGTGCTGGATCGAATCCCGCAGCGCCTTCGAGATGATCTTGTGCTCAGCGGCTCCCAGCGAGCGGCGAATCGCGTTGCCGCCCAGCGGCAGCACCAGCCCCGTAGTCTCGCGCCACCACACGCCCAGGTCGATCACCTTGCTCAACCCGCTCGAAGCGTAGGTGAGCTGTCCTTCATGGATGATCAATCCCGCCTCGTACTTGCCCGCGACAATGGCTGGGATGATCTGGTCGAACGGCACCACTTCCGTCTCGATATCCGGATTGAATACCTTCAGCGAAAGATAAGCGGTCGTCAGCGTGCCCGGCACAGCCACCTTGATCTTGCCCAGGTCCGCCGTAGTCAGTTTCTTGGCGGAGACCACCATGGGCCCGTAGCCCTCGCCCACGCTGCCCCCGCAGCCCATCAACGTGTAGTTGTCCTGCACGTACGGATAGGCGTGGAAGCTGATGGCCGTGACGTCGTAGAAGGCTTCATTCTGCGCGCGGCGGTTCAGCGTTTCAATGTCCGTGAGCGTGTGCGTGAAGCGATAGCCCGGAACGCGAACCTTGTTCGTGGCCAGGCCGTAGAACATGAACGCGTCATCGGAGTCAGGGCTGTGCGCAATTGAAATTTCGCGGACGCCGGCCGCAGTGGCTGGTCCAGTTTGCTGAGTACTCACAGGATGCTGAGGTCCTTTCGAAACTAAACAGTTGGAGGCTGGGGGTTCCGGCTCTGTCTTATGCGGTGCCACTGGAACCCGAGCGCGGCGGCCGTTGCCACCTTCAGAGCATCCCCAGGCAAAAAGGACATCACCGCCTGGGTCAGCACGGTGCCCGCGGATGCGTGCGTGTAAATACTGAGCCAGACCGCGCCAACGCCGAGAATGATTGCATTGCCCGCGGCGGCGCTGATCAGTGCCCAGGTGAAGTTTCGGCGACTCGTCCGCCATAGCGCTGCCACCGCGAACGCAGCCACCGGATACGAAAGCAGATAACCGCCCGTCGGTCCAAACAGGTGGGCGAATCCCGCTAGTCCCGCCACTCCCGGCGCAAACACCGGCAAGCCGGCCGCGCCTTCAATCAGATACGCTGCCAGCGTAGTCGCGGCAAGCCGCGGCGCCAGAAGCATTCCCAGCGCCAGTACCGCGAACGGCTGAAGCGTCAGAGGCACAGGAGTGAACGGCAGAGGCAGCGCAACCCGGGCGCACAATGCCACCAGCAAGCTGCCCGCGAGCACGATTCCCGCTCCCCGCAGCCATTCCGCCGTCGCTGCATTGGGTGCGGTTGCGCTCACCGCGCGCGTCTGGATATTCATGGTGCCTCCTCCGTTTCTGGCTGTTCTGTCTTTTCCACTGGAGCCGGCGCCAGTCTCCTGCGCTTGTGCTCCTGCCAAACGTGATATGCGACGCCGGCTGACGCAACCAACAACGCAGCAAGCGACACGAGAAGTGCAATCATCAGCCAGCGCATGGGCCTAGTTCGGGATCCCATGGGTCCGGCACAATCGCCTCTTTTCGCCGCCGCAGGCATCCGCTGTGCGGATCCATGCAAGGCGCTTGGAGCGCGATCGTTTCAGGCAGACAGGAAGATCCGCTAACGCCAAGAATACCAGACCCGGCGTGCCGCCCGACCGGTCACGCCCCGGCCAGGCTCGCCTTGAGCCATTCGCTATAACCCTGGCTCGCCGCCTCCACTGAAAGCACTACAAACTCCGGCGTTTCATAGCTGTGCAATGCCATCAGGCGGGTGTGCAGCGCATCAAGTTGATCAACCTCGGTCTTGAGCATCAACAGAGTCTCGTTGTCGGTCTCGATCGCGCCGCGCCAATGGTAAATCGACTCCACGCCGGGAAGCAGCGTGGCGCACCCCGCCAGGCGCTCCTCCACAAGTGTCCGCCCGATTCTCCCCGCCTCTTCGCGGCTGCCCGCCGTCGTCAGCACGATTCGCACTTCCGGATTGAACTGAAGAGAGTCGGAATCAGGCATGACTGTCCTCCCGCATCAGTATGGTATCGAACCATCCATGACAACCGATTCGGAGATCACAGGGCCTGTCGAATCAGCGTCACGATAGTCTTGGATCAGCGACTGCATCTTTCCGAGCATTGGAGGGCCACTCGATGTTGTTTTTTCTCCTTGCCATGGGGTTAACGACTTCACCTGTGCCTGATCAGGCTCTGGCTGCCCGAATTCGTGAGATGACGAATCAGATGCTTCTCAGCCAATCGGACTCAGAGGAGTCCGCAATCGATAAGGCCGTTCAGGAAATCTACGCGAGGCACGGTTTGCTGGCCACGCCGGAAGTTGGCGATGAGGCCGCATACGATTTCGTGTTCCTCCTTACAAATCAGCCGCGCGCTTTTCAAACGGAGGTCTTGCGGAGCCTGGAGCTGCCCGGAGTCGAGCACAGACTCCCCACAGACGCGGTGACATTCTTCCGCACGCGTTTTCGCCTGGACGGGATCAAGTCCAAAAGCCAGGACAAGCCGCCCAGCAACCTCGCTCTCCGAGACGCAATAAACAAGCTCTATGAATCGGATCAAGCGGCGCGGCAAAAGGAGGGATTTGATCCCGAACGGCTTGCCGCTACCGACAGAATGCACAGTGAGCAACTGCAGGCAATTTTTAAAAAGTACGGTGTTCCCACGTTCGACATGGTCGGGCCCGAAGCTGCAGGACATTTCGTGATCATGATCCAGCATCAGTCACCCCAAATGCGTGATCTGGTTCTGCCGGCGCTTAGATCCGCCGTTGACGCAGGTCAGGCAGATCCGGAGTCGTACGCCCTGGTCTACGATCTTTCTCAGGTCGACAAGGGAAAGAAACAGTTGTTTGGCGAGCGTCTCGTTTGTAACTCGGGGGAACTCCACGAAGCTCCCATCGAAGATGAAGAGCACGTCAACCAGCGCCGTGCAGAGATCGGGCTTATGAGAATCGAGCTTTACTCGAACCTGGTCGCCCGGACCATGCCGCAGATGTGCTCTGCCCCTTTGCCTCATTAGGCCGCACTTACCGAAGTGACGTTTGCCAGACTCTCGCGGGCATTACCGAGACCACCCTGGGGTAGCGTCCTGGGACCGGCCAGTTTTGCTGCTATTTCGAGACGACTTGGTGACCCGGCACACCATCCGCCTCCGCCCCGCTTGCCCAACCGCCGCCCCGAAAGGCAGTATGGAGTTGCAGGAAGCGCGAAGGGAGCTTGAAACATGGCAAGTGCAATCAAGTTTGGCACTTCAGGGTGGCGCGCCATCGTGGCGGACGAGTTCACGGTCCAGAACATCCGTCTGGCCGTAGCGGGCATTGCCGAATACGTGAAAACTCAACCTGCTCCTCACCGCGTGCTGGTCGGACGCGATCCACGCTTCCTCGGCGAGAGCTTTGTCGATGTCGCCGCGCGCGTGCTGGCCGGCGCAGGCGTGACCCCGGTGATCATCCCTGATCCCGCTCCCACTCCCGCGATTGCCTATGCCGTGCGCACGCTGAAGACGGTCGGCGCCATCAACTTCACCGCCTCCCATAATCCGCCGGAGTACAACGGCATCAAGTACTCGAGCCCCGACGGCGCCCCGGCTCTGCCCGAAGTGACGAAGCAGATTGAAGCTGCGGTGAATCGCATTGTGGAGAAGGGCGCGAACGTGCCCATGGCCAATCCTCCCGCGGGCGGATTCGAAACCGTAGACGTCAAAGACTCTTTCCTCAAGCGACTCGGCGAACTCGTCGACGTGAAGGCGATTGCCAAATCGGGCATGAAGGTTGTCTTCGATCCATTCTGGGGCGCCGGCCGCGGCTATAGTTGCCACATCCTGCGCGATGCCGGGGTCACCGTCGAAACCGTCCATGACTACCGCGACGTGCTCTTCGGGGGACATGCGCCCGAGCCCGACGATCACCTACTCGACTCAGCCAAGCGGAAGATGCGCGACATCGGCGCTAAGATCGTCATTGCCACCGACGGCGACGCCGACCGCTTCGGCATCGTCGATGAGGACGGGACCTTCATTCAGCCCAATTACATCGTCGCGCTCCTCTTTGACTACCTCGTCGAAACCCGCGGCTGGCGCAACGGCGTGGCCAAGAGCGTCGCCACCACCAACCTCGTCAACGCCCTCGCCGAACACCACAATGTCCCGCTGTTTGAAACCCCGGTCGGGTTCAAATACATCGGCGAACTCATCATCGAAGACAAGATCGCCATCGGCGGCGAAGAGTCCGCCGGACTCACCATTCGCGGCCACGTTCCTGAGAAAGACGGCATCATCGCCGGCCTGCTGGTCACAGAGATGGTTGCCGTCCGCGGCAAGAGCCTCGGTGTGCAGCTTCGGGAATTGTTTGCCAAGGTTGGTTCCTATTATCCGGTTCGCGAGAACTTCCACTTGACCCCGGAGGTCAAGGCCCGGTTCACTGAGAAGTTGAAGGCCGATCCGACGGAACTGAGCGGGCGTAAGGTCAAGCAGATTGTGCGCACCGACGGGCTCAAGCTCATTCTCGACGACGGCTCCTGGGTGTGCTACCGGCTATCCGGCACGGAACCGGTGGTGCGCGCCTACACTGAGGCCCGCAGCGAAAAGGATATGGAATCGCTGAAGGCCGCCGCGGAGAAATTCGTTACCTCCTGACCCTCACCTCTTAACCAGGACAGAATGCAGGAACAATCCACACCTGAGATGTTTGCACCGCCGGATCCGGAGCCGGCCCAGAAACAGCCCGCTCCGCCGCTCGTGCCTCGCCGCGTCCTGCAATGGGCTACCCGCGCCTGGCGCACTGCCGCCAGTGTTGTCGCCGTCGCGCTTGCCCTGTTGCTTGGCTTGCACGTGGTGAACGGCAAACACGGCCTGTCGATCTGGGAGCAGAAGCGCGTTGAAGACAAGCAACTGCAGAAAGAGATCAACCAACTCCAGCAGGAGAATGCCCGACTGCGCGTCCGCGTCGACAAGCTCAAGTCCGATCCCGACGAGATCGAACATGAGGCCCGCGAAAAACTCCGCTACGCCCGCCAGGGCGAAGTCATCGTCGACCTGTCAAATGAAGTCAAGCCGCAAACCGCGCCGCCCACAGCGAAATGAGTTTGCGAACCACTGATAACTGACAACTGATCACTGACAACTGTCTTTAAAAATCCACGTGCGCCCGCACCGCTCCCACCCACGCCGGCCCGCGATCGCCGTTGTACCCCGGATTATTGATGTGCTGCACATCGACGGAGTAGAACATGCCCCGCCATTCATGCCATGTGTAATAGCTCTCCACAATGGTCTCGCGGCCGTATTTCAGATTGCCGTCGCCCAGCAGAAACCCCAGCCCGCCCAGCCGCAGATACTCCTGGTGATCGCGCTTGATCGCGTTTGAAACCACCACCGCGCCGAACTTGTCTTCGCTCCGGCCAAACCGCCGCATTGCGTAGTCCCCGCCCGCCTCCACCGTCTGATCCACCTCGGTGTAGGCAAACGACTCATGCTGGCCCTCGTTCCACCCAAAGCGTCCAAACACGCGCAGATTCTCGGTGATCTCCTGCTGCGTGTTGAGGCCCACCCCGTACTTCAGCGCCCCAAAATGCTCATGCGCCGTGATCGTCGGCGTCGAGTCGACGCCGTCCAGGTACGCCTGCACCGCCTCGCGATACACACCCATGTGAGCGCGGTTTCCATAGAACAAAATCCGGGTAGTGCCCTTGCGATTCGGCACGACCGTCTTCCGCAATTCAAATTCGCCGTTCTGCCCGTGCGCCCGGCTGAACGCCCAGTCCATGTCGATGCCGTTGGCTACCACCGGCATCGCGAAGATGCCGTAGCGCAGGCTCCACGCGCGGTCGTCGTACTCGGCCATGCCGCCTACGGTGTACCCGCGCGTATCGGCCGCGTAATCCCACGCGCCATTGTTGTCCACCGTCCAGTTCAGGAACTGCAGGTGCGAATCGGAGCCGCTGTCATTGACGTCGAAAAAATCCGGCAGCGTCATCTTGCCCATGCGAAACTCGATGCGCCGCTCCGGCACTTCCGTCGCCAGTGCAAAGAAGTTCGCGTCCTGGCTTACCGTCTTATCCGTCAGCCCGATGACCTGGTGAATCTCGTAACGCGCAAGGTATGGAGCGCTGCCCAGGTTCGGGTTCCGCACCACGTCCAGATTGCTGAACCCGGCCAGCCCCAGCGCCTGGCTCAAGCCACGCCCCGCGGCCGACTCGAGGTCGAGAATCAGGTCAGTGTTGTACCGCACTGAAGTCGTAGGCCGCACCGCCGTGTACAGCGTGCCCACCATCGACGTCTTGTACTCCGCCGAACTGCGAAAGCTGTTCACCCCTTCGTACGGCGAATGAAACGGCAGCCTGCCCTGAAAGATGATGTTGGCCTGTCCCGAAATCCAGAAACGCCGTCCCTCCGGGTGCGGGAACATCGTGACCACGGGATCGGCCGCCTGCTTCTCCGCCGGTTTCTGGCCCGGCACATCCGTCCCCGCGGCCTTATCCGGCGACGGGATCTGCGCTTGGGCCTGCAACTCGACCTGCGGCTGCGGAGCCGAAGGCAGTTGCGTGCCGGCGCCGCTGACCTGGCCGCCCCGGGCGCCCACGCACAGAGCTGTGTAGCAGGCAACCGCCAGCATGAGTTTCAGGAGGCCGGGAATGCGGAACATCAAAAGCCTTTCAGAATAGGAGGGAGTATGATGGGAAAAAACCGAAGCCCTTCTCCGGAGTTATACCATACCCCGGGTGGGTATGCGATTCCTCAAGGAGCTCCATGGCCGCCACTGTCCCGGAAAATGCTGAAATGATCAAGCGCATTCGCAAGCTGCGTGGACAGCTCGCCGCGGTCGAGCGCTCCCTCGCCTCCAATGGTGACTGTGCCAAGCAGCTCATGCAACTGGCGGCTCTGCGCGGAGGCGTCAACTCCCTCATGCGCGAAGTGCTCGAGATCCATATCCGCTTTCACCTGACTGACGGCTCCAAAGAGAGGATCGCCCCCGAACTTGCCGAGGATCTGCTCGGCCTGGTCCGCTCGTATTTGAAATAGGCACGCCACGCACGCTCCTCCCGGCATCCTAAAACGTCGGTAGGCGGCAAACTGTTAATGCAAGGTTGATTCGATTCGGAACCATTTCGCCTGTGCTGAGGCCCATGGCGAGATCGGCGAGACCTGCGATACCATGCGATCCGCTGGAATCATGTTCGTGCTCCTGTCCTCCGCGCTGGCCCTCGCCCAGCCGGTGCAGATGCCCATGCCGATGGGCGGCCCGGCCGTCACTCTCTCCGACAATGTGCTGCGCCATAGCGGATCGGGCACCAGCCTTGAGCCCGGATCGGTTGAGCCGCCCATGCTCATGCGCATGGCGCGCGGCTGGATGCTGATGCTCCACGGCGAGGCCTTCGTTGTCGATCAGCAGCAGTCCGGCCCTCGTGGCCACGACAAATTCTTTTCTGTGAACTGGTTCATGCCCATGGCGCAGCGCAGTTTCGGCCGCTCGCAGCTCACGCTCCGCACTATGCTCAGCCTCGAGCCCGCGACCATCACCGGCCGCTACTATCCTGAGCTGTTTCAGCAGGGCGAGACCGCCTACGACAAGCCCATCGTCGATGGCCAGCATCCCCACAACCTATTCATGGAAATCGCCGGCATCTATGATCTGAAACTCGGCGAAAAATCCCTGATGACGTTTTACGCGGCCCCGGTTGGCGATCCTGTGTTGGGCCCCATCGCTTATCCCCATCGCGCCTCCGCCAGCGAAGATCCGCTCGCCACGCTCGGTCATCACCTCGAAGACTCAACCCACATCTCCTACGACGTCCTCACCGCCGGCCTGTCCGCGGGAGCAGCGCGTGGCGTCCGCCTTGAGGCCTCGGGCTTTCACGGGCGCGAGCCGGATGAAAACCGCTGGCACATGCAAGCCGGCGCAATCGATTCCTGGGCCGCCCGTCTGTCCGTCCTCCCCGGTCGCGACTGGGCAGGCCAATACTCGCTCGGCCATCTCCATTCGCCGGAGGCGGTTCATCCCAAAGAAGACATCCTCCGACAGACCGCATCCATCGCCTGGCATTACGGTAAAGAACCCGTCCTCGATGCCACAGGGTTGGGGGCGCAACCACACCATCGGCACGTCGCAGAATGCCAACGCATATCTTCTTGAAGCCACGCTGCATCTGCGCAGCAGGCACGAGGTTTGGACACGCATCGAAAACGCAGACCGCACTTCCGATCTCCTCGGCGCCGCCGCTTCGTCGGCCGAGTTCGTCATCGGCCGCGTGCAGGCCTACACCGCCGGATACGCCTACACACTTCATTCCTGGAGTTTCGGCAAGGCTGAGATTGGCGGGCAGTTCACTTCGTACACAACTCCATCGCAACTGGCGACGCAATATGGAAATCACCCCTGGGGAGTGGCGCCGTTTCTGAAATTCCAGATCGGAAAGTAGCTGGCGATCAAGCTCCCGCGGGCGCGCGAAGCTCTTCGAGGGCCGCGGTAAGATCCGCCGCGAGCGAAGCCTGAATCGGATCGCTCAGCTTGGTGCCCTCGCGCGTGAGATAGAAGACGTCAATAGCCGTCTCGCCTTCCGTGTCGATCAGCGCCACTTCAATGTTGCAGCCATGCGTGCTCAACACCAGCGCAACCTGCCGCAGCAGGCCTGGAACATCCTGGGCAATCACCTGCAGCAGCGTCGATTGTGTTGAAGACAGCGAATCGAACTCGAGCCGCGTGGCGACTTCCACCTTGACGTTCGCAGTGTGATTCGAGTGCCGCCGCCCGTCGAGCCGATGATTCACCGGCACCTTCTGCGCCACCACGTCATGCAGATACTTGAGGAAGCGCTCTTTCTCGCTCGGGTTCAACTCCAGCGTCCGAAACACATCGGAGAACTGGAAGCTGTCAACCACCACGCCCTGATCGTTCGAGAACGCGCCCGCCTTCACAATATTCATGCCCCACGCCGCCAGCGCTCCGGCCACGTCGGCAAACAACCGTGTGCGATCCCGCGCAATCACCGTCAGATCGAACAACTGGCGCAGCGGACGCAGATCCAGTTGCACTGGATCCTTGTCGAGATTCGCGGCCAGTTGAAAATGGTTGCGGATGTGTTCCGGCAAACGCGTCTGCAGATAGCGCTGCGGCAATCCTTCCAGAAAGAGTCCGAGGCCCTCATACTGCGCGGCCGGCACCATGGCGCGCAGCCGATTCAGCAAAGTAGGATCGATGGCCGCGTGATAGCGAATCTCATCCACGCTGCGATCCATGAAGTTTGCCGTCGCCATGTAAAGCTGCCACAGGTTTTCGGCCTTCCACGGCGTCAGCGCATCGGGATTCACCGCCTTGATATCTGCATACGTCAGCAACGTCAGCATCTTCAGCAGTGTGGGGCTGCCCACTTTGTCGGCGAAGTTGCGGACGTTCTCCAGGTCGAAGATGTCGCGGCGCAGCGCGTTCGACATCTCCAGGTGCTGCTTGATCAGGCGCAGAACGGTCTCGCGCTCTTCCGCGTCGAAGTCGAGCCGCGCCATGAAGCTGTCTGCAAGCTCCACCGATTGCCCGGTGTGCTCGACATCGCGCCGTGCCTTGCCTGTATCGTGCAACAGCAGCGCCAGCAGGAACAGGTCGAGCCGGTCGACCTCCGGCAGCAGTTGCCCGAGCCGCTGCTCGTAATCGTGATGCGGAGTACGCAGCCCGTGCACGTTGTCGATGGTCAGAAACGTGTGCTCATCCACGGTGTAGCGGTGATAGCTGTCGCGAATCACCAGCGCGTCAATGCCGTGAAACTCCGGCAGCAGCATCTCCAGCACGCCCAGCGCGTGCATGGTGCGCAGCGCGTGCGCGGCATGCGGCCCCAGCAGCACTTCGCGCAACGAATTCCAGAGATAAGGCCCTTCGGGAATGTGAATCGCCAGCGCCGGCAGCGCGTCGGTAATGCGGTCTTCCGCACCCTGTGACAACGTGTATCCGTGCGTCGCCATCAGCGTGAAGATGCGGAGAATTGCGGATGTATCGGAGAATTGTGCGCCGGGAAGGATGTCGATGCGGCCCTGGTCGAGAACAAAATCCGTGCCTGCGATCGGAGTTCGCCGCCGGCGAAACTGCTTGTAGAAGCTGACCGGCGCCGGCAGGTTCTCCATCAGCAGAACGGCGCGGCGGTAAATCACGCGCGCATGCCGGTAATACGTTCGCATCCAGTACGCCGGATCGGCCGTCCCCCGCGTCTCCAAGCCGATCGAGTTCGCGGCCGCTTCATCCTGCGATTGCCAGTCCAGCGTGTTGTCGTCGCGGTTGTGGCGGAAGTGCAGAAAACATCGCGCCGCCGCCAGAAAATCGAATGCCGCCTCGGCATCTCCGCGCGCGCTCTGGAAGACTCCGCCTCGCTGCCGCGGCCACTCTCGCGTCTCCTTCAGGTGAAACAGCAGCGCAAACCACACGGCCAGGTGATAGTCGCGCAAGCCGCCGGGACAATCCTTCAGGTTCGGCTCGAGATGGAAAATCGTATTGCCGAACTTTGCGTGACGCGCCCGCGCAATCTCGCCCAGCTTCTGCGTAATCGTGTTCCACTCGCTTAAGACCAGCCCCGGCAGCGCGGTCTGGTGCAACTGCTGATACAGCGGAAACTGCCCGGCCAGAAAGCGCCGGTCCAGCGTCGCCAGCGTGAACTCCAGGTTGTCGGGATCGAACCTACCTGCCTCTTTGATCGTGCGTGAAGCGGGACTCGCCCTCAGCCCGATATCCCACATCCCCTGCACGATCGCCCGAACATGTTCGCGCGCCTGTTCCTCGGTCTTGTCATCAGCGAACGCAAACAGCACGTCGATGTCGGAGAAGGGAAACAGGTCCTTGCGTCCGTAGCCGCCCAGCGCCAGCAGCGAGACATTGAATCCGGGGTTGCCGGTGAACGCCCGCCGCCACATCTCGATAAGAATCCGGTCGACAACCGCCGAGCGCCTGCGGATGGCGGCCGTGCCGTCGCCCGTACGCTCGAATGTCTGGCGCACAAGCGCCATCTCCCGGTGATACTGCTCCCGTAAATCGTCAACCGCGATTGCGACTGGATTCATGTGGCTTGTGATTGGTTCCCGGTGTGAAACGGATGTGCATTCAGAATAAGCGATCGACGGTGTTCGGGAAATCAGGCGGGAATAAGGAAAATGGTAACCGTGAGCCCCGCAAAGGTTTGGATACAACTTGGCCCGCGATGTTCGCCTCTCAACGCGGGCCTTTGAAGTCTTGTGCCGTTCGATCGGCTAAAGCGCGGTCTCCCCCCGCTCATCATTGCGGATGCGGATTGCGTCCTCGATCTGGCTGACGAAAATCTTGCCGTCCCCGATCCGTCCCGTCCGAGCCGCGCCGATGATCGCCTGGATCGCCTTCTCCTTGCGCTCTTCCGTAACCACCATCTCGATCTTCACTTTGGGAAGAAGGTCGACCGTGTACTCGCGGCCCCGATAAAACTCGGTGTGCCCCTTCTGGCGGCCGTGGCCGCGCGCTTCCAGGATCGTCATCCCTTCGATGCCCGCTTCAAGCAGCGCATCTTTCACCGCATCCAGCTTCGAAGGCTGGATCACTGCCTCGATCTTCACCATTGCAAATTGCCTCGGATTGATAGCCTAACAAACCATACGTGAAGACGGCCCACTCAGGTCCATCAGATTCGCATAAAGAAGTATCAAGAATTGAAATCGTAACCCTCTTCGCCGTGCTGCGACAGGTCCAGCCCCTCGCCCTCGTCTTCCGGCGAAACCCGCAGCCCGATCGCTTTGTCCACCACGAACAGCAGCACCAGCGTTCCCACCGCCGACATGCCCCACGCAATCCCCACTCCCGCGAGTTGGTTCAGCACCTGGCTCCAGTGCCCGTCGAGTCCCCCCGTAGGCAGCGCCTTGCCGGCAGCGTCCGCGCCAAACGCCGGATTGATCATGCTCACCGCGAAGATGCCCGTCAGAATCGCGCCCAGCGTTCCGCCCGCGCCATGCACCCCGAATGCATCCAGCGAATCGTCATAGCCGAACTTCGCCTTCACCTGGAACACCATGAAGAAACAGAACAGCCCGGCCACAAAGCCGATCAGCAGCGCCGACATCGGCTGCACAAATCCTGACGCTGGCGTAATCGCCACCAGGCCCGCCACCGCTCCGGAGATTGCTCCCAGTGCCGTCGCCTTGCCGTTGTGGATCCATTCCGCGATCGTCCAGCCCAGCGCCGCCGCTGCCGCCGCAAAATGAGTGTTGATGAATGCGCTGGTCGCCAGCGGCCCCGCGCTCAGCGCGCTTCCCGCATTGAATCCGAACCAGCCCACCCACAAAAGGCATGCGCCAATGAAACTCAGCACCATCGAGTGAGGCGGCATTGCCATTTTCGGATAGCCCATGCGCTTACCCAGGTACAGCGCCGTCACCAGCGCCGACACGCCCGACGTGACGTGAACCACGGTCCCACCCGCGAAATCCAGCGAGGGAATGTGCCCGCCGCTGGCATTCAGCAACCCGCCCACGCCCCACACCATGTGCGCCATCGGGGTGTAGATGATCAGAGACCACAGCGACAGAAACAGCGCCATGGAGCCGAACTTCATCCGCTCCGCGAACGCGCCCGTGATCAACGCCGGAGTGATGATCGCGAACATCAGTTGGTAAATCATGTACGTCTGTTCGGGGATCGTCTTCGCGTAATCCGGGTCCGGCGCCAGGCTCACACCCCGCAGAAACACATGCTCGAATCCGCCGATAAACGCATTGCCATGTCCGAAGGCCAGCGAGTAGCCGATCAGGGCCCACAGAATGGTCACCAGGCCCATCATCGCGAAGCTCTGCATCATGGTCCCGAGAATGTTCTTGCGCCGCACCAAGCCGCCATAAAACAGCGCCAGCCCCGGAGCCGTCATCAGCAGCACCAGCGCGGCAGAGACCAGCATCCACGCGTTGTCGCCTGACATCTGCGCATTCTCCACCGCCTGCCGCAACGCCTCAATCTGCGCCTGGCTAGCGGGCGCGGCATTCGCACCGGCGGATTGTCCCATCGCAAGAAACGGAATCAGAATGAATGCAGAAAGAAGAATCAAACGCACTGCTTTGCGCCCCATAAACCTCCTGGGCAGGAATCTCAGGTTGAAGAGCCAGATTGTAGAGTCAGGCCGTGACGCGCCGCTTTGCTCTCGATCGCGGCTCTGCACCGATCACCGCTTCATTTCCGGTGCCCGCGCCTGAGCAATCCGGTCCACGAAAACCCAGACGACTGCAAGCTAATAACTTGCGGCTGCCGCTGAAAGATTGTCGATAGAGCCAGAATGCCATGAAATACATAAAGACGGCGTGAGGAATCGGCGATTCCCACTGGAAAACTCATGCGGAATGTGTTTTACGCATCACCCCCGAGCACGCTCGGCGATGATAGATAAAACCGGAGCGAGTCAGGATGAATAGGAAGCTGGTTTTGCGAGGAGCCCGCGCAGTTATCGCAGTGGCGCTCTTGCAGTGCATCTCCACGTCGGCCCATGCCCTTGCAGCAGAGCCCTGCGCCAAACTTGTACTCGAAGGCGAAGTAACTGCGGGCCATGAATGGAAGGCCGCTCTGGGCCAGGGATGGGTATTCCGCATCGTGCCGGTTTTACCCACGCAGGCCGGCTACTCCGGTTGGGATCTGGTCGTCGATCGTGCCCAGCCGGCGGGATTTCCTGATGCGCTTTATCTCGCGACCCCGCCCTTTGGATCCATCAACGAGCGCGAAATCGCCACTACCTTTGGCCTCCGCGCGCAGGATGCCATTGGCTGGAACCCGCGTACCTTTCGCTTCCTTATCGATCCCAACGCGCTCCGCGACGCGCAGCAAAGTTATCGCTCCGTGTTCCCCGCCACGCCCGCATCCGCGGTTCCTCCCGCCGACAGCAAAGCAATGGGCCGTCTCCTCGAATTGCAAAAGAACGCCGCGTCCGGAGAGTTGCGCATTCTTGAGGCGCACCTGGCGCCGGGCACTGCGGATCCCGCGCCGTTCGCACAACAATGGGCATTGGCGGCGTCCCGCACCCAGCAAAAAATCGAACCAACCGCGGACGGCCGGAGTTCTGCCCGCGGCGAGTTCCACGCCATGCGTTTCCGCCTCACGCTCTGGCTGCCTCCGCAGTGGTCATTCTCGCCGGATACACACCCCACCCGCTCCGCCTGCGGACAATAGCCAACTCCATTCCCACGAAGAGTGCCATCGCAAAGGGACCTGTGCAATATAGCTCACGTGCGAAGCGCCCGCGCAGGGTTATGATGGAAACATGGCAGAGACGGCGGAGCGCGACCGTTATCTATTCGGAAACCTGGAGAGCAGCGCGGTCAATCGCGCCAAGGTCCGGGAAGTGTACTACGGTTACGAGCAGCCCGAGGGTGTGTTCCTCACCACCCTTGATTTCGCCGTGAACTGGATCCGCAAGAGCTCGGTCTGGCCTATGACCTTCGGCCTCGCCTGCTGCGCCATCGAAATGATGTCCATGGGCGCGTCGCGTTTCGACATCGCCCGTTTCGGAGCGGAAGTCTTCCGTCCATCTCCCCGTCAATCCGATCTCATGGTTATTGCCGGCCGCGTCTCGCAGAAGATGGCCCCTGTCATTCGCCGTCTCTACGATCAGATGCCGGAGCCAAAGTGGGTCATCTCCATGGGCGCCTGCGCCACCTCGGGCGGCGTCTTTCAGAACTACGCTTTAGTGCAGGGAGTTAACCAGATCATCCCTGTCGATGTGTACGTCCCCGGCTGCCCGCCTCGGCCTGAACAACTCATCTATGCCATCACGCTGCTGCAGGAAAAAATCCAGCGTGAGCCCCGCAGTCTCCTTAAGACGTTGAATGTCGGATGAGTCGTCAACCTACTCTTGATTTCCCTGACCTGTTGCGCTTTTGAGACACTGAATTACCGAAAATTTGACAGTTGTGCGGCATGTTTTTTCTGTGTAGAAGGTACCTAACTTGGGGCCATCTCATTGAAGAAATGTGCTCTACGGGACAAAAGCTATGGTACGTTTATTAGTGCCGTTATTCTGTCCTGCAGCACCATGTGCAATAGAGTCTTCAGTTTCGGAGCCGCACTGGTGCAGAAGATTCACTGAACGTTTTTCAGCTTGATTTGCGGAGGATACAGCATGCAATCCCATCTTCTGAAAACTGTGTGCGGGGTCGCGGTTCTTGCGGCCTTGGCTGCAGTGCCGGTTGCCCTGACCGCTCAGAGCGCACCCAAACCCACCTACTCGTACGGTGACGCACCGTCCCGTGGGGACATCTTCCTCGGCTACAGCTATCTCGCCCCGCACGATACCGTCGAGGTGCTCCAGCCGGACGGCGTTACCACCCTGCCGTTTAGCTACAAGGCCAACACCTGGGGCCTCCTCGGCAGCGGCGCGTACTACTTCAACAAGAATGTCGGTCTGCAGGCGGAAATAGGCGCCCATGACCTGTGGATCAACAGCAAGAACAGCAACTCCGGCTTCCTCACCACATCCGGAGGCATCATTTTCCGCTTCCCCACCAGTGAGGTCACGCCCTTCATTCATGGCCTGGTTGGCGGCGTCCGCGGCGGCGGCCCCGATCATGAGCCCTACACCTGGGGCACGGCCCTTACCGCTGGCGGCGGCATGGACATCGAAACGCCCGCCTTCAATCATCACCTCGCCATCCGCCTCTTCCAGGCGGATTACGAGTACATGCACCTCAACTGGGGCCCGGGCATTTACGGCGGACGCGCCAATATCGACGCCGCCCGTCTCAGCGCTGGCCTCGTCTTCCATGTCGGCAGCATCAAGCCGCCGGATCAGTTGACCGTCGCCTGCGCGGTGAATCCCACCTCGGTCTTCCCGGGTGATCCGGTCACCGCCACCGCAACCCCCGGCATGGCTGATCCCAAGCTGAACGTCCTCACCAGCATCACCGGCGACGGCGTCGGCACCGCCAGCGGAGCCACAGCGACCGTGAATACCGCTTCGCTCGCGCCTGGCCAGCACACCGTGACGTGCAATGCCAAGGAAGGCAAGCCCGGCAAGGAGGGCGTGAAGCCCTGGCAGATCGCCGCCCCAACCACCGCGACGTTCACAGTGAAGGCGTTTGAGCCGCCCACCGTGAGCTGCTCGGCCAATCCCAGCACCATCAAGCCGGGCGACAGTTCCAACATCAATGCCACCGGCATGAGCCCGCAGAACCGTCCGCTGACCTACACCTACTCGGCCAGCGCCGGAACCATTAATGGTAGCGGAGCCAGCGCGACGTACTCGTCCACCGGCGCCCCGACCGGGCCGATTTCCATCACCTGCAACGTCACCGATGACAAGGGCCAGACCGCCTCGGGTACCACCACCGTGACCATCGAAGCCCCTGCCATGGAGAAGCCGAGGGCCTCGGCTCTCTGCTCCATCACCTTCTCGCGCGACACCAAGCGTCCGGGTCGTGTGGACAACGAAGCCAAGGCGTGCCTTGACGAAGTTGCCCTCACCTTGCAGCGTCAGTCGGATTCCAAGGCTGTCGTGGTAGGCGAATCCAGCAGTGCGGAGAAGGCGCCAGCCAAGGGCAAGCACGCCAAGCCGGTCGCCGACCTGGCTGCTCAGCGTGCCGTCAACACCAAGGACTATCTGGTTAGCGAGAAGGGCATCGATCCTTCCCGCATCTCGGTTGCCACCAGGCCGACCGACAGCCAGCAGGTCGAGAACTACCTGGTGCCGTCGGGCGCTGATGCAAGCACCGATGTCACCGAAACAACCCCTGTCGATGAATCCATGGTCAAGGCTCAGAAGCGGACTCCGCTCCCTGAGCGTCACGCAGCCAAGGCCAAGAAGGCGAAGAAGTAGCCGAGGCTGTTACTTGGAACATCTTGTCCGGCCGGAACCCTCAAGGTTCCGGCCGGATCAAGCCACGACAATCCTCCTGCAATCTTTGAGGTTGGCCGGCATCCTGCCGGTCAGCCTCTTCGCTTCCTCGCTACTCCTTTAGGCGAGAATTGTCTCCCGGCAATGATGCGTACTCATATCCTTGGATGGTCCGCTTGCACTCTCTCCTGAACTCCCTCCGGGCGCTTAATCGCGTTGTGTTCTTTGCCTTGCCACTTCTCGCCGTTACGTAAGCCTCTGCCTCGGCGCAGGCTGCCTGGAACCCGATCGGCCCCGACGGCGGCGATGCTCGAGTGATCGCCGCCGTTCCGGGCTCTCCCAGCCATCTCTACCTCGGCACCACTAACAGCCTCATCTACGAGTCCACCGACCAGGGTGCCTCCTGGCGCCGCATGGTCAAGCTGGACTCGTCCGATGACCTGGTGGTTGATCACATCCTGGTCGAAGAATCCAATCCGTCCCTGATCTTCGCCGCTGCCTGGAAGTTCGATCGCCCCGACGGCGGCCTATGGGTGAGCCGCGACGCGGGCAAATCCTTTCAGGAACTGAAGGGCCTCCACGGCCAATCCATCCGTGCCTTTACCCAGGCCCCGTCCAATCACCGCATCCTCTTTGCCGGAACCCTGCAGGGAATCTTCCGCTCCAACGATGGCGGCGAAACGTGGAGCCAGATCAGCCCCGCCGGAAGCACTGAGCTCCACGAGGTCGAGTCCCTCGCCATCGATCCGCGCGATCCCAACGTCCTGTTCGCCGGCACCTGGCACCTGCCCTGGAAAACCACCGATGGCGGAGCCAACTGGAATAACGTCAAGGAAGGCCTGATTGACGACTCCGACGTGTTCTCCATCATCATCGATCCCCAGCAGCCCAATATCGTCTACCTGAGCGCCTGCAGCGGGATCTACAAAAGTGAGGACGGCGGCGCCAAGTTCCACAAGATTCAGGGCATCCCAGCCACCGCCCGCCGCACCCGTGTACTCCGCCAGGATCCCGTCCATCGCGACACGGTCTATGCCGGAACCACCGAGGGCCTCTACAAGACCACCAACGCCGGCAAGACGTTTCAGCGCGTCACCGGCCCTGAGGTCATCGTCAACGACGTCTTCGTCGACCCCTCCAATCCCGACCGCGTCCTTCTCGCCACCGATCGCGGCGGCGTACTCACCAGCGCCAACGCTGCCGTTCTCTTTGCCCAGTCCAACCACGGCTTCTCGGCCCGCAAGGTCCAGGCCCTCGCTGTCGACCCCAAAGACCCCGCGCGCCTCCTCGCCGGAGTGGTGAACGACAAGACCTACGGAGGCGCGTTCCTCTCCTCCGATGGCGGCCAGCGCTGGCAGCAGGTTGCCGACGGGCTGGAGGGCCGCGATGTCTTCGCCCTCGCTCAGTCCGCCGATGGAGCCGTGCTCGCCGGTACCAGCAACGGCATCTTCGCCCTTGAGAAGAACGCCTGGCAGCCGCGCAACACCATCGTCAACACCGTCTCCAAGGCCACCCCCGCCCTGGTCAAAGGCAAGCACGTGACGGTCGAGAAAAGCGTCAAGGAACCCACCCGGCAATTCGACGGCCGCGTCTATGCCCTCGACCTCTCCGGCGACGTCTGGGTAGCCGCCACCAGCGGCGGCCTCTATACCAGCCGAGACAAGGCGGCCACCTGGCAAGGCGGCCCCGGCCAGGGAACCGACTTCAAGTCCGTCGCCGTGCACGGCGAAACCATGGCTGCGGCCCGCCCCACCGGCATCGTCCTCTCCAACGACGCGGGCAAAAGCTGGTGGCCCCTCGGCATTCCCACCGCCATCACCCGCATCCATCGCATCGTCTTTGCCGCCGACGGCACCCTCTGGCTCGGTTCTCGCGAAGGCGTCTACTTCACCCGCGACAAGGGCAAATCCTGGATGTGGGTCCATCGCCTCCCGCTGCTCGATGTCAGCGACCTCTACTACGTCGCGCAGACCGGCAAAATCCTGGTCAGCTCCCAGGGCAGCGACTTCATCTATGCCATCGATAGCCAGAGTCTCGATTGGAAGTGGTACCAGACCGGCTACCACCTCTATTTAGTCCGTTCGGCCGGCGACCGCATGCTCGCCGCCTCCCTCGACGACGGCGTTCTAGCCGAGCCCAAACCGTCTCCTACCCAAACCAGCCAGCGACAAGCATGTAGCGCCTGTCTCCTGACCGGCTGTCGTGCGGGTGTCCCCACCTGCATCTTCCCTGAAACTAAAAACCTCAATTCTGTATCATCAATCTATGCAGGCTCCCACTGAGACTCTCGGCACCCACCCCTTCCGAACCTACGACCCGCGCCTTGAACCCATCGCGGCAAAGGTCCTCGCCGGGCACCGCCTCGACTTTCAGGACGGCCTCACGCTCTACGGCACTTTGGACGTCCTCGCGGTAGGCTGGCTGGCCAACCAGGTCCGCGAGCGCCTGCATGGCGACATCACCTACTTCAACGTGAATCGCCACATCAATCCCACCAATGTTTGCATCGCCGCCTGCAAGCTCTGCGCCTTCGGCCGTAAAAAGGGCGACCCCAACGGCTACACCATGGCCCTCGAA